>Ga0207150_1017_pt1:5000-57323 | contig 57323 bp, 54 predicted proteins | sample Alteio_BWMinHeat_32_FD_153526 | JGI IMG/M metagenome (GOLD analysis project Ga0207150, IMG submission 153526) | Enriched cells from forest soil in Barre Woods Harvard Forest LTER site, Petersham, Massachusetts, United States -... | ecosystem: Environmental > Terrestrial > Soil >...
AGGCGCTTGAGAGAACCCGGGTGAAGGAACTAGGCAAAATAGCACCGTAACTTCGGGAGAAGGTGTGCCTCTGATAGGTGAAGGCCCTCGCGGCTGTAGCTGAGAGAGGTTGCAATAGCCAGGTGGTTGCGACTGTTTAATAAAAACACAGCACTCTGCAAACTCGCAAGAGGAGGTATAGGGTGTGACGCCTGCCCGGTGCCGGAAGGTTAATTGAAGGGGTTAGCAGCAATGCGAAGCTCTTGATCGAAGCCCCGGTAAACGGCGGCCGTAACTATAACGGTCCTAAGGTAGCGAAATTCCTTGTCGGGTAAGTTCCGACCTGCACGAATGGCGTAACGACAGCCACGCTGTCTCCATCCGGGACTCAGTGAAGTTGAAATCGCTGTGAAGATGCAGTGTACCCGCGGCAAGACGGAAAGACCCCGTGCACCTTTACTATAGCTTTGCACTGGACTCCGAATGTTTCTGTGTAGGATAGGTGGGAGACTTAGAAGTTTGGGCGCTAGCCCAGATGGAGTCGACCTTGAAATACCACCCTGAAATATTTGGAGTTCTAACTTAGTTTCGTGAACCGGGACGAGGACAGTGCATGGTGGGTAGTTTGACTGGGGCGGTCTCCTCCTAAAGAGTAACGGAGGAGCACGAAGGTACCCTCAGCGCGGTCGGAAATCGCGCAATGAGTGCAAGAGCAAAAGGGTGCTTGACTGAGAGACTGACGGGTCGATCAGGTGCGAAAGCAGGTTCTAGTGATCCGGTGGTTCTGAATGGAAGGGCCATCGCTCAACGGATAAAAGGTACGCCGGGGATAACAGGCTGATACCGCCCAAGAGTTCATATCGACGGCGGTGTTTGGCACCTCGATGTCGGCTCATCACATCCTGGGGCTGAAGCTGGTCCCAAGGGTATGGCTGTTCGCCATTTAAAGTGGTACGCGAGCTGGGTTTAGAACGTCGTGAGACAGTTCGGTCCCTATCTGCCGTGGGCGTTGGAGATTTGAGAGGGGCTGCTCCTAGTACGAGAGGACCGGAGTGGACGTACCTCTGGTGTACCGGTTGTCATGCCAATGGCATAGCCGGGTAGCTAAGTACGGAAAGGATAACCGCTGAAAGCATCTAAGCGGGAAGCCTGCCTCAAGATGAGATCTCCCGAGCCGTGAGGCTCCTGAAGGTTTGTTGAAGACTACAACGTTGATAGGCTGGAGGTGGAAGTGCAGTAATGCATGAAGCTGACCAGTACTAATTGACCGTGAGGCTTGATCATATAACACCCAAGTTGTTTTGAAATAGTTGTAAGCGCTTTTTATAAATTTTGTTTTTTATTGAGGGGATTTTTAAAGTCATTCCCTCACCCGGCCTTCGGCCACCCTCTCCTACAAGGGGAGAGGGAAAAATGTCGAGGCAATATAGGTCAGTCTGTCTGGCGACCATAGCATGCGGGTACCACCTGATCCCATCCCGAACTCAGAAGTGAAACCGTATCGCGCCGATGATAGTGTGAGTTTCTCATGTGAAAGTAGGTCATCGCCAGACTTTTTATTACAAACCCCTGTTAGATTTCTAGCAGGGGTTTTTTATTGCAACGAGATATGTTTAACACAACAATATGTTAATTATATTATTTGGTCTCGCGGGTTCAGGTAAAAATTTTGTGGGTGAGATATTTCATCAACATCCTTTTAGTTTTGAATTCATGGATGGAGATCACTATCTCACTCAAGAAATGCGTGATGCAATCGCGAGTAAACAATCTTTTACTCAAGACATGCGAGATCAATTTACTGAAGAATTAATTGACAAAATTTCAAAATCAAATGCCGAAAATTTAGTTGTTGCTTCTGCGTTTTACAAAGAAAAAAATCGGCAACAATTACTGGCTGCTTTTCCTGATGCAAAATTGATTTTAATTGAAGCTGATTTGGATCATATTCAAAATCGTTTATTAGAAAGAAATGATATTGGTCCAGATTACGCCAAAAAAATCAAAATAAATTTTGAACAGCCAATAGATTTTCATGGAACAATTTTAAATAACGCAGGAAAAGAGGAAGTAATTGAACAAATAGAAACTTTTTTTCCTGAAATAAAAAGAAATCAATTGAGTATTAGAATATAATTATTTTTCTAATAATTTTATCCATTCTTGTTTCACATGACTTAATCTAAATTCAGGTTTTGCTTGTACAACAGGCCTATTTTTTCGCCATTCTTTTATTTTTTCAATGATAGAGTTGATATTTCTGCCGTCGACTAATTGTGTTGAATCGCTTAATACTTCTCTCGCTGCACCAAAATCATGTGCGAGCACTGGTGTGCCAACGGCGTTAGATTCTGCATAGATTAAGCCAAATGATTCCATTGCGTGATATTGCGTATAAAGCACACAAAATGATTCACGGATTTTTTTGAATAATTCGTGTTGCGGTAGTGAGCCTAAAAATCGAACGTTGCTTGGTAGTTCGTGGTCATTCCATTTAGCATAAGTTGCAATGAGTAATTCATATTCAGGAAATATTTGGTTGATTTTTTCAAAAGTTTCCAAATTTAAATTTAATCCTCGATCGGGAGAACTTGCAAGAATCATTTGTTGTGGACGCCAAACGGTGTCGTTTTTTTCCAGACGGTCGTCTATTGGATTGTACATGCGATGAATTGGCGGAATAGAATTACAAAAACACCAAGGCTTAAATAATCTTTGATACCAGCGTCCGGATAATCCTTGCTTTATTCGTTTCTGATGAGAATCTGATACAGCAATAATATCGTAATTATAGCGATGAAAATGACGACGAGCGGTGTAAAGTTTCCGAGAGGGTGCATCATGCATCCAAAAAAAGCGTTTTGCGTGAGGAAATAGTTTAGCAACTGGCTCTAACCATTTATGTTTACGTAACAAAATAACAACGTCAGGTGATAATTGATTAGCGGAGCTGAATGAAAGATAGCGAACACCATTGCTTTCGGTATCTTCTATGTTCTTACGACAGCGTTGTGCAACAACGACGTCATGTTTTTCAGCAAGGGCGTGTGCAATCCGTGTAATGGTTGATTCCGTACCGCCCAATCCTTTTTGAATCCGCGTGATGTCAGTATAGTTGAAAGAAGCGGTTGCGTCATAAAAAAGTATTTGCATAGATTTCCAGTTTACTACGAATTATTTTTCTAATAATTTTATCCATTCTTGTTTTACATTACTTAATCTAAATTCAGGTTTTGCTCGTACGACAGGCCGATTTTTTCGCCACTCTTTTAATTTTTCAATGATAGAATCGATATTTCTGCCATCGATTAATTGAGTTGGATCGCTTAAAACTTCTCTTGCTGCACCAAAATCATGCGCAAGTACAGGTGTGCCGATCGCATTGGTTTCTGCATAAACTAAACCAAACGTTTCTTTGTTTTGATATTGAGGATAAAACATGCAAAATGATTCGCGGATTTTTTTGAATAATTCGTGCTGCGGTAATGAACCTAAAAATCGTACGTTGCGCGGCAATTCGCTATCATTCCATTTGGCATAAGTTGCAATCAGTAATTCGTATTCGGGAAATACTTGATTGATTTGTTCAAACGCTTTTAAATTTAATGCTAATCCTTTATTGGGTGCGCTCGCCAGTATCATTTGTTGCGGATGCCAAGTGGCATCGTCTTTATCAAGATGATCATCGATAGGATTGTATATGCGATGAACGGTCGGCGTCGCATGACAAAAATGCCACGGTTTTAATAAACGTTGATACCATTTTCCATACAATCGCTTTTTGATTTCCTGTATATGAAAATCTGATACCGCAATGATTTCGTAGGCATAGCGATGAAAAAGACGACGATAAAGGTAAAGCTTTTTGGATGGCGTGTCGTGCATCCAAAAAAAATGTCTTGCACGAGGAAATAATCGAGCGACGGGTTCTATCCATTCACGTCTACGTAATAGCACAACAATGTCAGGTGATAATTGATTGGCGGAATTCAGTGAAAGATAACGTACGCCATTGCTTTCAGTGTCTTCTGTGGTCTGACGATGATATTGTGCGACGACAATGTCATGCTTATCCGCGAGGGCGTGCGCAATACGGGTAATAGTTGATTCGGTGCCACCTAACCCTTTTTGAATGCGAGAGATATCAGTGTAGATATACGGGGCAGCGATATCATAAAAAAGTATTTGCATAGATTTTCCAGCAATTTAAAATCGCGTAGTATACCAGCTCATTCTAGGAATATGAATTATACAATGAAAGATATTAGCCATTCTGAAGAAATATACACGGTAAGCCGTCTGAATCGAGAAGCCCGTTTATTGCTCGAAGAAGGATTAGGTGTGATTTGGATTGAAGGTGAAATTTCAAATTTTGCGGCACCTCGTTCTGGGCATTGGTATTTTTCTTTAAAAGATGACACTGCCCAAGTCCGTTGCGCCATGTTTCGTCGAGAAAATGGCCGTTCTGAATTTATCCCTGCTGACGGCATGCATGTTTTAGCGCGCGTGCGCGTGAGTTTATATGAAGGACGCGGTGATTTTCAATTATTGATCGAACAACTCGTCGAGATGGGTGAGGGTAAATTACAACGCGCGTTTGAAGCGCTCAAGAAAAAATTAGCTGCTGCGGGATTATTTTCGGAAGAACACAAAAAACCGATTCCATTATTGCCGAAGACAATTGGTATTATTACTTCACCGACAGGTGCTGCCATTCGGGATATTTTAAGTGTATTACGAAGACGGTTTATTTCAGCTAATGTCATCATTTATCCCGCATTAGTTCAAGGCGATTTAGCGGCTGCATCATTGGTTGAATCAATAAAAATAGCCAATATGCGTCGTGAATGTGATGTTTTAATTTTAGCGAGAGGCGGTGGTTCGATAGAAGATCTTTGGCCGTTTAATGAAGAAATTGTTGCACATGCAATTTATAAAAGTCGTATTCCCATTGTGAGTGGCGTGGGTCATGAAATTGATTTTACGATCGCTGATTTTGTTGCGGATTTACGCGCGCCAACGCCTTCCGTTGCAGCAGAATATGTGACGCCAGACGTCAATCAATTGATTGACGATTTAAATCAACAAAAAGGATATCTGATTCGTTTAATGCAAAATCAAGTGAGTCAAATTAAACAACATTTATTGTGGGTGGAAAGGCATTTGCAACAGCAACATCCTTTGCGTCGATTAAAATCCGAAATTCAACAATTTGATTTTTATTTTCAACGGTTATGTCTGGCGATTAACAATAAATTAAAACAACGCGCACAGCAACTTCAACATTGTGCTGCGCAATTAGATACTTTAAGTCCACTGTCTACTTTGCGTCGCGGTTATGCGATCGTCTCAGATTCGTTTGGTAAAGTGATTACCAACGTCAAAAAACTTAAATTAGACGAAAAAGTTTCAATCAAATTACATGAAGGATCTTTCATCAGTTCCGTGGAAAAAGTCCATGAATAAATTTTCCTATCGTCAAATTAAGCTTTAAATCACCGTTCTACATGCATACACTTTTTAGAATCTGGTGGCAAAAGCCCCATTAAAATTGTCGGATCAGGACGATGATTGCGATTTCGATACCAAGGCAGTGATTTTGGTTTCAATACGATTAACGTAGGAAATTGTTGTCTGATTTTTGTTGAGAAATTTAATCCACTAAATAAATGTAATCGTGAATGACCACTGTCTTGAATGAAAAGAGCACCATGACATTTGAGATCTTGTTCGTTAATCCAAGTCGAAATTGAACTATTCCATTCCATCCAAACACTGGGATGATCAGGTGAATGTAATGCAACATATCCAGCCGTATACCGATCGCCAGCCACATAACGTAAAGGCGTGTGATAATGATCATGCCAAATTTGAGTTGCAATCTCCGCCATTTCTTTTCCTGGGAAATTACCTTTATCGTGTTGCAAAGAAACAATTAAATACGCGATAGGCCAAAAAAATAAAATAATAAACGTAGCAACAATAAAACGTTTGAGTGATTGAGTCGAAACTGGCGGATGCAAGCGTAAAATAATGAATGCACTCCATAGACCGAGGAAGGTCGTACCCCATTCACGGTGTAAAGTAAGCCCTAACACAAAACCTAATGTGACCAAAGTAATAATGGGAACGAATCCAGTCCAAAATAAAAATATGAATGTTTCATGGGCACAAACGCGGATTTTGTGCGCAGCAGATTTTTTACTGAGAGCAAATAAAAAAAGTATTAATGCTGGTATAAAACTTAATACGGTTTGCCAAATGAAATTTACATTATTGATCGCTTGCGTCAGCCATGAGCTGGTATGAAATTCGGCACGTTTGTGAAAAGCATATTGTAATGTCATGAAATGGTGCTGTGTGAGCCAAATGATATTGGGTAAAAGAATTAAAATAAAAAGTAAAATGCCAGACCACACTTTGTAAGACGTAATAAAATATTGACGTTTCGGATGAATCAGTAAATAGCAAAAAACCGCAAATGCAAATAACACTGCATCATATTTTCCCATGATGGCAAGCGCCGTGAGTGCAGCTGCGATCAGCCAATCGATGATGAAATCTTTTTGTAAAGCGCGATATAAAAATAAACTGGCCAGCGGTAACAATCCTATTAAAATATAATTATCGTTAACGCCTTGTAGATCTATTGAATAACAAGGACACGCTTCGTACATCATGACGGCAATGAGGGCGTAAATTTCATGGCTAAAATACAGCATTAAACGCCAAACAGAAAATAAGCCGAATGCAATAAAAATCGATTCGATAAAATAAATACCAATGCCACTTTGTCCGCCAATGAGAATGCCGATATGCGCCAGTAACCCGGGTAGCCATGGATTTTTATCATAGCCGAGCACAAAATGTTGACCCCAAGTCACTGCTTCGATGAAATCATCATCAAGTGCATGACGAATAAAAACCGGCGTAATTGTCCAGATGAGAGTATGGAGAATGAGAAATAGCCAAAACAATTGAGAAATTTTTTGGTTAGTCAGTTTCAATAGGTCACTCCGTACATTGAGTCGGGTCGGGCGGTAATAATCCCATTAATATTTGCACATCAGGACGGTGTTTATAATTGCGATACCAAGACAATGATTTTGGTTTTAATACGATTAAGGTGGGAAATTGTTGTCTGATTTTTTTTGGAAAACTTAACCCACTAAATAAATGTAGTCGCGTATGACCGCTGTCTTGAATGAAAAGAGCGCCATGACAACGGAGATTTTTTTCATTGATCCAAGTGGAGGCTGTGCTATTCCATTCCATCCAAACGCTGGGATGATCAATCGAATGTAATCCAACATAACCTGCCGTATAACGATCACCTGCGACATACCATAATTTAGTATGAAAATGATCATGCCAGGTTTTTGTTGCTAATGTTGCCATTTCTTGTCCTGGGAAAGTGCCCGTATCACGTTGGTAGGAAACAATGAGATAAGCGATTGGCCAGAAAAATAACAGGATCAATGTAACAATAATAAATCGTTTAACAGATTGCATAGAAACGCTTGGATGAACGCGTAAAATAATAAATGAACTCCATAACCCAATAAATGTATTACCCCATTCGCGGTGTAATGTTAAACCTAAACCAAATCCTAAAATAATGAGTAAAAGAATAGGTCCAAAACTCGCCCAAAATAAAAAGGTTAGATCGTCATGTGAACCTGTTTTTTTAATTTGAATGGTAGATTTTCTGGTGTATGAAAATAATAACAATAATAAGGCAGGTAAAAATCCGATGATGGTCAACCAAGTAAAAATGAGATTATTTTTGGCTTGAGTCATCCAAGGGGTATTCTGAAATGCTGCACGCTCATAAAAAGCGTAAGATAGCGTTAAAAAATCGTGTTGTTTTAGCCAAATAAAATTCGGCAATAGGATTAAAATAAATAATAATAAAGCGCCCCATGTTTTATAAGATGTGAGATAGTGCAGACGTTTTTTATGAATCATAAGATAACAAAAAATGGAAAACGCGAATAAAACAGCATCATATTTCCCCATGACAGCCAATGCGGTCAGTGTCGCACCGATTAACCAATCAGATAAAAAATCTGTTTTTAATGCGCGGTAAAAAAATAAACTGGCGAGAGGTAATAAACCCATTAAAATATAATTATCATTATAAATTTGTAAATCGACGGAATAACAAGCGCAGGCCTCATACATCATGACGGCCATGAGCGCATAAATGGGATTGCTGCACTTACACATCAAACGCCAAACAGCATAAAAACCCAGCGCAATAAATAAAGCTTGAATGAAATAAATACCGATACCACTCGTCCCTCCAATTAAAATACCAAGATGAGCGAGTGAACCGGGTAGCCAGGGATTTTCATCGTAACTCCAAACAAATTGTTGTCCCCAGGTGACTGCTTCGATGAAATCATCTGACAATGCGTGACGAATAAAAACGGGCGTGATTGTCCAAAGTATTGTATGGGCAATGAGGAAGAGCCAAAATAATTGGGAAATTTTTTGGATTTTTTGGTTAGCGAGCTTCAATTTGTTGCTCCATTTTTAGATGCTTTCTCCATCATGTTCGCAAAAAACGTCCATTATAATGCAAGAATGGATTTAGGCGAATGGTTTTTTTTAGGAATTAGAGCTTTTCTATCTAATGACATATTCTATTTTATTGTCTTCCTCACTACCTCTTCACACATGCCAAATTTTTTCCATTCACACGGCGCGCACATTTGATGAAAGTCTTCAAGCGATAATCGTTCCGCGATTTTTTTCTTTGCATCTTCCCACGTGATTGTTGAGTTAGGATGAATATCCAATACAGTTGCGTGTGCTTGATCGAGTTGATTAATTTTTTCTTGAGAGGTGCATGTTAAATCGGTGCGATGCGGGCAGGGCGCGCAAATCGAATCAGTATGAGAAACAACAGTAATTTCCGTTTTTTCATCACGAGAAAGTGTTTCCATTATTTTTTTAAAATTACGAATGAAGCTCGGAGAATAACCTGCGCCTTGAAAACACAAGGCGCAAAGAAAATGATGTGGCCGAAATTGAATGGCGCTCAAGCAGCAGGACGCCACAAACGTGGAATCACCAAACTGATCGCCAGTAATTTTAAAGGCTCAGTGATCATGAAAGGGATAAGTCCTGATGCAATTGCGGCATGCCATCCGATAAATCGAGCGAGCACCGGCAAGCCACAGGCAAAAATAACGGCAGCGCCCAAGAGACTTGTTATAAAACTGAAAGAAATATTTTTTGCCATGCCTTTTTGAGCAAGCCATCCAGAGAGTAAAGCAGCCGGTAAAAATCCGATGAGATAACCTGCTGTCGGTCCAAATGAAGTGCCTGTCGCAAAGACGGGTAAGCCTGAAATACCGGCAATCAAATAAGTTATCAGCGTGATTCCAGCAAGACGCGGCCCCAATGTCATACCAACGAAAATCACTGCAGCGCTTTGAAAGGTGAGCGGAACGGGTTGAAGCGGAATGACTAAGTGAGATGCTAGTGCTAAAAATAAGACTGCAAAAAAGCATAAAGCGCTTTGCTGCAATACAGAATTTTTTATAAAACGAGACTGTAATAAGGCCGTTTGATACATATTAATGTTCCTCTATTCTCGAAGTGGGACATCATATCAGTCCAGGGGAAAAAGTAAAATCAAGCGATAAATTTTTTCGTGTAATACGATTTTTTTGTTAATTTATTAGTATAATCAATAAGATATGCTAATTTGTCCGACTGGGAATGATTAAATCAACAGCGTCTTTGATCTCAGTGTCTGTCGTAAATTTCCCAAACGAAAAACGCAGTGAACAATGGGCATCGTAGAAACTTAAGCCCATTGCGCGCAAGACATGTGACGGTTCAATCCCTTTTGAATGACAGGCAGACCCGGCGGATACGGCAAGCGCTGTTGATTTTAGAATCGCATTAGCAATGTCTTGATCTTGAAATCGGATATTTAAAATATGCGGAACGGTATTGGCGCCATTGATTTCGAAAGTCATTTTTTGGCTTAAAAGATTGAGAAATTGATCGCGACAGTGTTTGATGTGGATATTATTTTTGTCAAATTCATCTGCTGAAACGCGGAAGGCTTCGCCCATCCCAACGATTTGATGTGTCGCAAGAGTGCCAGAGCGCATTCCTTTTTCATGTCCGCCGCCGTGTATTTGCGCTGCGACGCGAATTTTAGGCTTGCTGCGTACATACAATGCGCCTATGCCTTTGGGTCCATAGGTTTTATGAGCGCACATTGAGAGTAAATTGATCGGTGTATTTTGTAAATCAATTCGTGTTTTTCCGATGGTTTGTGCGGCATCAACATGTAATAAAATCCTGCGATTTACGGTGATTTCTGCGATTTTCGAAATATCTTGTATAACACCAGTTTCATTATTGACATGTAAAATAGAAACTAAAATTGTGTCGTCACGCAATGCGTTTTTGAATTTCTCTAAATCTAAAACGCCATTTGGTTCAGGGGAAAGATAAGTGACTTGATATCCATTTTTTTCTAACCATTGGCAAGTATCGAGTGTTGCACTATGCTCAGTTTTGAGCGTGATAATATGTTTACCGCGTTGACGATAAAGTTGAGCCGCCCCTTTAAGTGCTAAATTCGTGGCTTCTGTTGCGCCAGATGTAAAGACAATCTCATTCGCCGTGGCGTTGATGACCGATGCGATTTGTGAACGCGCCGCTTCGACGGCTTCTTTTGCTTTTTTTCCATAAACATGATTCGATGCGGGATTGCCAAATGTGCCATTTATCGTAAGATATTCAGACATTTTTTGCGCCACACCAGGGTCAAGCGGCGTGGTTGCAGCATAATCTAAGTAAATTGTTTTCCTCATTGATATGACTCATTATGAACTCATAGTATAATGATAACCTGTTTCTACGCGAGATGAAGTGGTGAAAAGATTTTATAATCGAGAATTCTGGATTTACTTTGTTATTGGCGGGATGGCAACCCTCATCGATTGGTCTATCTTTGCGATAACCTTTCGTTGGTTCGGATTGCATTATAGCGCAGCATTAGTGAGCTCGATGGGACTTGCGGGAAGTTTTCACTACGTTGCCAATAAGCGTTTAACTTTTCAGTGCGAATCTCGTCAATATGGGCGACAGGTGCCTATTTACATCGTGGTTGCGCTTTTTGGACTTGGAATGAGTATGGGAATCATGTCGATTTTGATTAATTTCATCGGCATTTATCCGATTATCGCACGTATCTTAACAACGATGCTGATGCTGCTCCCGAATTATTTAATGCATAAATACATCACATTCAGTCAAAAATTATTTCAATAATATTTGGCTTCTTTGATCAGGGATGATGAAACATGAAGCTCATGAAATTTGGCGGTAGCTCGATGTCTTCTGCAACAACAATGCAGAAAGTTGCTGACATCGTGTTAGCAGCGCGTCATCATGAACCCGTTTATGTGGTTGTTTCAGCTTGCCAAGGTGTCACGACTACTTTATTAACAGCAGCTTCTCATGCCGCGAAAGGTCGAAAAGATTTTCGCGCGCTTTATAAAAAAATGGCTGATCAACATCTCGATTGTTTAAATACCTTATTTTCTCAACAAAAAAAATCAAAATTCTATTCTGAGCTTGAAAAAAATATCAACACGTTATTAGTTGATCTTGAAAATTTATTGGAAGGTGTTTGGTTATTACGAGAAGCCGCACCCAGCGCATTGGATCACATTGCAGGGTTTGGAGAACGATTAAGCGGCGAACTTTTTGCAGGTCTTTTACAAAAACATCATCCTGCATTCTATGTTGATACACGTGGGCTTATTATCACGGATGCACATTTCACCGCAGCCGCTGTCAAAATGCCAGAAACATTTCAACGTTTGCGTCGTTGGCATTCACATTTTTTACAGGCACAAAAAAATAACATTCCTGTTTTCACCGGGTTTATTGCATCAACGCGTGATGGGCGTTCAACAACGATAGGACGTAATGGATCTGATTATTCTGCTGCGATCATTGGCGCTGCCTTGGCTGTGCGCGTTGTTGAGATTTGGACTGATGTGGACGGAGTTTATAGTGCGGATCCGAATATTGTTGATGAAGCATTTGTTGTTCCCGAATTATCATACGAAGAAGCGATGGAATTATCTTATTTCGGCGCTAAAGTCTTACATCCTGAAACACTTGCCCCTTTGCGTGATCACCATATTCCTCTCGTTGTCAAAAATACATTTCATCCTGATGCGCAGGGGACGTTAATTTCTGCAGAAAAAACAACTGAATTTTCACTTTCTCCAGCGAGTGGTATTACATCCATTGATGAAATGACATTGTTGAGTTGGATTGGTCGGCGTCGTACAGAAATTTCAACAACCGTTGAACGTGTATTCGAAACGTTATCAGCTGCTGATATCAATGTTTATTTTATTTCACAAGCTTCTTCGCAACATTCTCTCAGCATTGCCATTCGAACGCATCATCTTCCGCGTGCACGTGAAGTATTACGCACCGCATTTAAAAATGAATTAAAACATCATTGGATTCGTCTGGAAGAAAAATCAGGCCAAATGATTGTTGCGATTGTTGGTGAAGGTATGAAAGGTGTGCCGGGTATCGCAGGGAAAATGTTTCATTCTTTAGGACAACAAGGGATTAGTATTCGCGCGATTGCACAAGGTGCATCTGAACATAATATTTCATTAGTGATAGATGCAAAACAACAAGCGCGTGCGCTTAATTTAGTACACGATGCATTTTTTTCGCGCGATAAAAAATTAGGGATTGTGTTAGTGGGCGTTGGAAATGTCGGCGGGACATTACTCAACATGTTGAACGAACAAATGTCCGCATTGCGCAAAAAAGGATTTCATCTTCGTCTTTTTGCTGCAGCCAATAGTAAGCGCATGTTGATTGATTCTGCGGGTATTAATCCCATGACTTGTGCCGATACCTTGAAAAAAACACAAGGAACGACTGAGTATGATTTAGATAAATTAATTGCGGCAGCGCGCAATTCTGATTTTTTACCCCTTGTTTTTGTTGATTGTACGGCGAGCAGTGAACTCGTTCATCGATATCCTGATGTGATTCGCGCAGGTATGCATATTGTGACACCAAATAAAAAAGCGAATGTGTTACCGATGCCAGCTTATCGTTCATTGATTGCTGAATTTCATGAATATGACAGACATTTTTTATATCAAACCAATGTCGGTGCAGGATTACCAGTTCTCTCAACGATTAAAGATTTATTGGCGGGTGGTGATCATATTATTCGCATCGAGGGTGTTTTGTCTGGCACATTGAGTTATTTATTTAATTATTATGATGGTAAAAAATCGTTTGCGGATGTTTTACAACAAACCCAAATGGATGGATTAACTGAACCGGATCCACGCGAAGATTTGTCAGGCATGGATGTTGCGCGAAAATTAGTAATTATGGCACGCGAAATTGGATTACCGATGGAATTAACCGATGTTAAAATTGAAAATTTGGTGCCTGATGAATTGCGCGGCGGAAAATTTTCCGATTCATTTTATATACGTTACGCAAAATACGAAAAAAATATGCGAAAAAAATTGGATGACTGTCAGAAAAAAAATTGTGTGTTGCGTTATGTTGGAACATTATTCGAAGGAAAAGCACGCGCAGGATTAGAAATGATTCCACACACTCATCCACTCGCATTTACGCGCGCCAGTGATAATGTGATTGCAATTACAACGGATCGTTATCAAGTCACACCGCTGGTTATTCAAGGATTAGGTGCAGGCAGCGACGTGACTGCCATGGGTGTGTTTTCAGATGTATTGCGATTGTTGCATTATTTGCCGTATTGAAGCTGCTTAGTGCGCCTTCCCCCTCCGGGGGAAGGTGGGCGAAAGCCCGGATGGGGGAGTCGTGAATAAATGCCCATAAAAATCTTTTCACCCGCAACCATTTCAAATTTGGGACCAGGATTTGATTTATTGGGTTTAGCCATTCATGGTTTAGGTGATATTGTCATTGCAGAAAAAATTGCTGGCAATGAAATTGAATTTATTTCTGATCCAAAATATCCAAAGCTACCATCAAATCAAAATAACGTTGTATTGCACGTCGCAAATTTAGTTCGAAATGCTTATAAATCAAAAGAAGGTATGCGCATTACTTTACAAAAAAATATTCCACTGAGTTCAGGATTGGGCGGTTCCGGTGCGAGTAGTGCAGCGTCTGCTTTTGCAGTGAATGAATTATTGGGACAACGTTTTTCGCGACATGCATTATTACAATTTGCGTTGGAAGGAGAGAGATTAGCTTCTGGCAGTGCGCATGCAGATAATGTAGCACCTGCATTATTGGGTGGATTATGTTTGATGTCGATTGAAAACGAAATATTGCGTGATGTGATTCAATTGCCAGTCAAAGATAATTTTTTTTGGAGTGTCGTGCATCCGCATTGCGAATCAGAAACACGTGCGATGCGTGACTTATTACCCAAAAATATTTCTCTCAGTGAACATACTATGCAATGCAGTTATTTTGGTTTATTACTGAGTGGATTTTTAACGGGTCACCCTGATTGGATCAAATGGGGGTTGCATGATCATTTAATTGAACCAAAACGCGCGCAATTTATTCCGGGTTTTTCAGCTGTACGTGAAGCTGCTTTGACGGCTGGCGCATTGGGATTTTCAATTTCTGGATCAGGACCTTCCGTATTTGCTGTTTCAGATAATCAAAAAATGGCTGAAAATGTTGGGTTGGCGATGCAACATGCTTTTCTGGCGCATGCGAATTTACAAAGTGAATTGTTTGTTTCTAAAATTAATTTTACAGGGACATCGAGGCTCGAATGAATTTTGCCAGTACGCGTGATCATGATAACCAAGCTACATTTTCAGGTGCTGTTTTTGCGGGGCTTGCTTCAGATGGTGGTTTGTTTGTGCCAATTCTCATACCAAAATTGTCATTGCCTGACATTTCGAATGTATTAAATACACCGGATATTCACCGATTGGGTTTGGCATTATTAAAATATTTTGTGCCTGAAATATCTGAATCCGATTTATTTCAAGATTTAACAAGCAGTATTAATTTTCCAGTGCCGCTTATTCATTTACAAGATAATATTTTTTTACTCGAAGTATTTCACGGCCCAACACTTGCATTTAAAGATATTGGTGCGCGTTTTATGGCGCGTATTATTTCGCGTATTTTGCAACATCGTCATTTAACGCTTGATATTTTAGTGGCAACTTCAGGTGATACGGGCAGTGCTGTTGCTGCCGGTTTTTATCAAGTGCCGCATGTGAGAGTGCATGTGTTATATCCATCAGGTCGTATCACCCATTTACAAGAACAACAAATGGCAACGTATGGCGAAAATATTTTTCCGATTGAAGTCGAAGGTTCATTTGATGATTGTCAGAATTTAGTAAAATCTATTTTGCAAGATCGACCATTTGCTGAAAAAAATAATTTGTTTTTTTCGACAGCGAATTCGATTAATGTCGCGCGATTATTGCCGCAACTGATTTATCATGCTTGGGGTGTTGTGCAATTACATCAACAACATTCGCTTAATAATCCGGTGATGTCTGTGCCGAGTGGAAATTTTGGTAATTTAGTTTCAGCGATTTATGCACACGCGCGCGGTATTCCGATGAATCATTTTATTGCTGCAACGAATGTCAATATGACATTTCCTGAATATTTAGCAACGGGTCAGTTCACAGCAAGACCTTCACAAAAAACATTTTCAAGCGCGATGGATGTTGGAAACCCGAGTAATTTTGAACGGCTTGAAAATTTTTATCAATATTCAGCAGCCAATATGCGAAATGCCATTTCAGCATTACCGATCAATGATGAATTAACATTGAAAACCATTCGTGACATTTTTGAAACAACAGAATATATCGCAGATCCTCATACAGCAGTGGGCATTGCTGCAGCAAAAAAATATATTGCTTTAAAAAATTCAACGGATCCTGTCATTGTCACAGCAACTGCGCATCCTGCAAAATTTCCTGAGGTGATTAAAAAAGCCTTGGGGGAAAATATTTCTCTCGATATGCCAGCTTCATTACAAGCAGTGATTGATCGACCGAAACTGAGTTATCGTATGCTTGCGACTATTGATGCGTTTAAAGCAAAGTTATGTGCGGACAGAGACGCGAATACGATTTTTTCATCATAACATATTGATTATATTGAAGAAATAACAAATTGCCGCACTGGGATTTGTGGGCTATAATTCGAGCTCTTTTTATCTTTGAGTTCTGATGGTTATGTCGAAAGAAATCCTCATTCGTGGCGCGCGCACGCATAATTTAAAAAATCTCAATTTATCACTGCCGCGTGACAAAATGACGGTGATTACGGGATTATCAGGATCCGGTAAATCGTCGCTCGCATTCGACACGCTTTATGCAGAAGGTCAACGTCGATATGTCGAATCGTTGTCAGCGTATGCGCGTCAATTTTTATCGATGATGGAAAAACCCGATGTCGATCACATTGAAGGTTTGTCGCCCGCGATTTCAATCGAACAAAAATCCACTTCACATAATCCACGCTCAACAGTTGGAACTATCACTGAAATTCACGATTATTTACGTTTATTATTTGCGAGGGTCGGGCAACCGGTTTGCCCGAAACACGGACATATTCTTGAAGCACAAACCATCAGCCAAATGGTCGATACTGCTTTAGCATTACAACTAGACACACGTCTGATGATTTTGTCTCCCGTCGTTCAAGCGCGAAAAGGTGAACATTTTGAATTATTACAAAAGTTACGATCAGAAGGTTTTTTACGTGCACGTATTGATGGAAAAATTATTGAGTTAGATTCGTTTCCCACATTGGATCCAAAACGAAAACATTCTATTGATGTCGTAATTGATCGTTTGCGTGCACGCGCAGAATTTAGATTACGTTTTGCAGAATCCTTTGAAACGGCATTGCGATTGTCGGACGGCTTAGCCATGATTGCTTTCATGGATGATGAAAAACGGCAAGATCTTGTGTTTTCCGCCAAATTTGCGTGTAAAGATTGTGGATACAGTTTAAGTGAATTATCACCGCGTTTATTTTCATTTAATAGTCCGACCGGTGCCTGTCCGACGTGTGATGGATTAGGTGTGCAACAACATTTTGATCCTGAATTAGTTGTCGTAGATCAGAAACGAAGTTTGGCAGAAGGTGCGATTCGCGGTTGGGATAATCGCACACAATATTATTTTCAATTACTCACTTCGCTTGCAAAACATTATCGTTTTGATATCGACACACCTTTCATGAAATTGCCGAAAAAAATAAAAGACGTCATTTTATATGGCAGTGGTACTGAAATGATTAAATTCAAATATAAAAATGATAATGGCAATAACTTTTCGCGCACCGATGCATTTGAAGGTGTTATTCCCAATATGCAACGTCGTTATCGCGATACTGAATCCACATTCGTTCGCGAAGAACTCAGCAAATATTTAGCGACAAGAAAATGTGAAGCGTGTCAGGGCGCGCGTTTAAATGAAGCAGCGCGACATGTTTATGTTGCAGGCGCCACGATTTCTGAATTATCTGCAAAACCTGTTGAACAAGCAAAATGTTTTTTTGAAGAAATGCATTTAACCGGACAGCGTGCAGAAATTGCTGAAAAAATTAAAAAAGAATTAATTAGTCGATTAACTTTTTTAGTGAATGTCGGTTTAGATTATTTAAGTTTAGATCGCAGTGCAGAAACATTATCGGGTGGTGAAGCACAACGCATTCGTTTAGCCAGTCAAATTGGCGCAGGATTAGTGGGTGTGATGTATATTCTTGATGAGCCATCGATCGGATTACATCAACGCGATAATGCGCGATTATTACAAACTTTGCATCATTTACGTGATACGGGAAATACGGTTTTAGTTGTTGAACACGATGAAGATGCGATTTTATCAGCGGATCATGTTTTAGATTTGGGTCCTGGTGCGGGTGTGCATGGTGGTGAAATTGTTGCAAGTGGCACGCCAGAAGAAATCATGAAAAATCCAAATTCATTGACAGGACAATATCTTTCGCATCAACGTCGTATTCACGTGCCCAAAAAACGAATTCCGATTGAAAAAGAAAAAATGATTTCATTGCGCGGTGTGCGTGGAAATAATTTGCGTGGAATTGATGTCGATCTACCAATTGGTGTGATGACGTGTATCACGGGCGTTTCGGGTTCTGGAAAATCCACATTAATTAATGACACACTCGCACCATTAGCCGCGCGTGCATTGAATGGCGCAACGGTTCGTGAACCGGCACCGTATGATGATATTGAAGGCTTAGAATTTCTTGATAAAGTCGTTGAAATTGATCAAAGCCCAATTGGTCGCACACCCCGTTCGAATCCTGCAACATACACAGGATTATTTACCGCGGTGCGTGATTTATTTTCAGGTACACAAGAAGCGCGTTCGCGTGGATATTCTGCTGGGCGTTTTAGTTTTAATGTGAAAGGTGGTCGATGTGAGGCGTGTCAAGGTGATGGCGTCATCAAAGTTGAAATGCATTTTTTGGCGGATATGTATGTCACTTGCGATATTTGCCAAGGCAAACGATACAATCGCGAAACATTAGAAATTACATACAAAGGAAAAAATATTCAGCAAATTCTCGATATGACCGTCGAAGATGCGCGCGTTTTTTTCGATCCGATTCCGATGATCGCGCGAAAATTACAAACGTTATTAGATGTGGGTTTGTCTTACATTCAACTCGGTCAAAGCGCAACAACCTTATCGGGTGGTGAAGCACAACGTATCAAATTAGCGAAAGAATTATCACGTCGTGATACAGGTCAAACATTATATATTTTAGATGAACCGACAACCGGATTACATTTTCACGACATCGAACAATTGCTGATGGTTTTGCATCGCTTACGTGATGCCGGCAATACCATTGTCATCATCGAACATAATTTAGATGTGATTAAAACGGCCGATTGGATTATTGATTTAGGACCTGAAGGCGGCAATAAAGGTGGGCAAGTCATTGCAACCGGCACGCCCGAAACGATCGCGAAACATAAAACATCTTACACGGGCATGTTTTTGAAGAAGATGTTGTAGGAATAAAGAATATATAACCGCTATTTTTTATTCCGGAGAACTTGCCGATTTTCTTCTTCTAACTTGTTCATATACTTTTTCTCTGTCAAGCTGTTCTTGAATTAACTCGGGATCAAATATTTTCCGCATCAATTTTTCGCCCAGGCTAGGTCCCGGTGTTCTCCTTTCAAATAATGTAGTAAGAGGTTTGAGGTAACCCACATTTTTTGCTTGCATTACAAAATTTCGGAGCAAGGTTTTTTGGAGGCTAGTATCATCAGAAAGACTCTTTGTCTCATCTTCCGCTTCAGGAGATTCTAAATCTTTTGCAGTCTTCTTAAGTAATCCAAAAAGGATTAATTTGTCTTGATGTGGTTTCATTATGAAGCGACGATGGTTCTTGTATTCAGTTTCCACATTCTCAGTCGCGGCACGCAACTCTCTAACATTCTCACCCACGACGTGCAACTCTCTAACAGGGTCAGGGCGAGGAGAATTTTCAGTCGAGATACGCAGCTCTCTAACAGGATCAGGGTCAGGGCTAGGGAGCAGAGGAGGTGGATAAAGAGCATCCTGAGAATCGTCATTCTCGAGCTTGATATCGGGACGAGTATTGGGATTAGGAACAGGAGGGGCAAGAAACTCGTCCTTTGAATCGTAGCCAGAATGAGAGTGGGAAGCCTCGGTCTCGGTTTTCTCATTTTTTTTAGCCATTTTTGTTCTCCTTTCATTTGACAGTCACATACAGATCAATTTTAGAACAAAAATTTAAAATAAGTGGAATTATTAATCGTAACTGATTGAGTGTAAAAAGAAAAAATATTTTGTGAACGGAACGGTAGGGGGCGAGATCATAGCGCGGCGGGTGAGGCGAATAAAGTCGCGCTATTTTTTATTCCGACGCATTCGACGGTTTTCTATTTCTAAGTTGTTCATACGCTTTTTCTCTGTCAAGCTGCTCTTCAATTAACTGAGGTCTAAATATTTTTCGAATCAATTTTTCGCTTAGACTCTGTCCAACTGCTCTGCTTTCAAATAATGTCGTAAAAGGTTTGTCTTGACCCATCCGCTTTGCTCGCAATACAAAATCGTTGAGCAGGGTTTTTTGGATATCACCCTCATCAGAATCACTCTTCGTCTCAGAAGGGCTCTGAGCTATTAAAGCAGTTGCGGCGCGCTTAAGTTCATGAAAAAGACTTAATTTGGTTGGATCTGGTTTCATTAGGAAGCGACCACTGTTTTTGTATTCGGTTTCCGCATTGTCAACTGCTGCATACAGCTCAGCAACGGGGTCAGAACGAGGAACCCGAGGTAGAGGAGGGATGCGAGTGGATTCGCCAAAATCATCATTGTCGAGGTCCATGCTCTTACTAGTATCGGGATTAGGTTTAGGAGGAGCAAGATACTCATTCGATTCGTACGGTTCAGTATCCTCGTAGGGAATCTCGGACTTGGTTTCCTCTTTTTTATTTTTCTTAACCATTTTCGTTCTCCTTTTACATGAGTTACAGTCACGTATGGTTTAATTTTAGAACAAAAAATACAAATAAATGGAATTATTAATCGTAACTGATTGAGTGTAAAAAGAAAAAATATTTGGTGAACAGAAGTGTAGGGCGAGCCTTGTGCTCGCCCGGGCACCCACGAAACAATTTTTCAGGAGAACGAATCGCAATATTAATTTTGATATAATGATAAAAATAATTTAACTAAGAAACCAATTATGCTACCCCACACAAACACAACACTCATCCCCGCGCCAGCGGGACATTTAGAAATTGCCGAAACACAAGGCGCTTTACCAATTACGGTTGTGATTTGTCATCCGCATCCGCTTCAAGGTGGCACGATGAACAATAAAGTTGTCACGACGATGGCGCGCACATTTTCTGATTTGCAATTAAATACCGTGCGTTTTAACTTTCGCGGTGTTGGAAAAAGTACGGGCGAATATGATAACGGTTTCGGCGAATTAGCTGATTTATTCACTGTCGTGCAATGGGCGAAAAATCATTTTCAAACGCAAACCCTTTGGCTCGCTGGATTTTCATTTGGCGCATGGATTGCAACGAAAGGTGCATTGCAAATTGCTGCGCAAAAACTCATTACGATTGCGCCGATGTTTTCACGTTTGAAAAATGAAAAAGTCGATGACTTAAAGTGCGAATGGATTGTTGTTCAAGGCGAAGAAGATGAATTAGTCGATTCAAAAGAATTATTTCGCTGGCTTGAACAGCTCGCGAATTCACCCAAAATAATTCGATTGCCAGAAACAGGGCATTTTTTTCATGGAAAGTTAGGTGTTTTGAGAGAGTTGTTGACCGGTGCGCTGTCACCATTTTAGGTCAATCAAACTTTGAGATTTTTGTGTCGCAATTGTCTATACAATTATGTATGCTAGTTGTATATACATTGAGGGTTGCCATATGCGACAGACATCCGTATCGATTAATATTCGTGCTAAGACTAAGCAACGTGATCTGATTGATCTTGCTGCCGAGCGTTTAGGTCGTAGCCGATCAGATTTCATGCTTGAGGCGGCTTGCAGTAAAGCCGAAGATGTTTTGCTTGATCAAGCATTTTTTACTGTTGATGCTGGAACTTTTGCAAAATTTCAAGCGTTGTTAGATCGACCCTTGCCTGTGACAGATAAATTGCGTCGCTTACTCAAAACAAAAGCACCGTGGGAAAAAAAATGAATGTTTAATTTATCTGCGCCGGAACCGCTAACCATCAAACATAAAGTCATTGATTTTGATAGCGGTGAATTATCACTGGATGATTGGCTTAAAAAGCGCGCACTGAAAAATCAAGCATCCGGTGGTTCCCGTTGTTTTGTCATTTGTGAACGTAGCAGAGTGATCGGTTTTTACAGTTTATCTGCAGGTGCTATTAGCCATGATTCTGCGCCGAAAAATATGCGTCGCAATATGCCCAATCCATTGCCTGTGTTATTGCTTGGTCGATTAGCGATCGACTGCAATTATCAGAATAAAGGATTGGGTAGTGCTTTATTGCGTGATGCGTTACTGCGTGCAGTGAGTGTGTCGAGTGGTGCGGGTGTATTTGCAATTTTGGTGCACGCACTGTCAGAACAAGCCAAACGTTTTTATTTATCTCGTGGTTTTGTAGAGTCAGCAATTCAACCGATGACATTGATGATGACACTTAAAACATTACATTCGATTTTGGATGAGCATTAATTTTGCCCTAAAGACAAATGAGAACCATTCTCAATTAGATTGACAGGCTTCTCAGAAAGCAGGATACTTGGCTTCTTGGAGGAGTACTGTTACGTATGCGTTTATCCAATCTAAAAAAAGGCCAAAAAGCCCGTATTATTGCGATCCATTCGGGTCAATCTTTTTATCGGCAACGCCTCATCAGCATGGGACTCTTGCCGGGGACCGAATTACATGTGACGCGCATTGCGCCATTAGGTGATCCGGTCGAAATTACCGTGCGTGGATTTGCGCTCACTCTCCGTAAAAATGAAGCCAATATTTTAGAACTCGAACAGGTTTCTGCATGAATTTTTTAAATCGCTCATGTTGTGATGATCACTTCATTGAAACAAATACCCAATCGAATTTAAGAATCGCACTGGCTGGCAATCCCAATTCAGGTAAATCCACCGTATTCAATGCATTGACTGGATCAAGTCAGCGCGTTGGGAATTGGCCTGGTGTAACCGTTGAACGTAAAACCGGATTTTTTTCGGTGGATGGTTCGCAAATTGAAGTCATCGATTTGCCAGGCACTTATTCGTTAACGTTTGATGATGACAATGCATCGCTCGATGAAAAAATTGCGTGTCAATTTTTGCAAAATGAAAAAGTCGATGTAATTATCAACATTTTAGATGCTGCAAATCTTGAACGAAATTTATATTTAACCACGCAATTATTAGAAAGAAATGTGCCAATTATTTTGGCTGTGAATATGATGGATGTCGCAACTAAAAAAGGATTAAAAATTAATTTAGCTGAATTAGAAAAATCATTTGGTTGTCCGGTGGTTGCGTTGGAAGCGTCGAAAAAAAAGGGAATAGCAGTATTGAAAAATCAAATTATAAAATTGCAAGATGAAAAAAACAAAATGGTAGTTTTAAATGCTTCCCCGCAGGGGGAAGCTGTCGCGCAGCGACTGATGGGGGGAATCAATAAAAAATTCATTCGCGAAAAGATAACTTCTTACTCCCCCATCCGGCCTATCGGCCACCTTCCCCCGGAGGAGGAAGGCGTTCTAAGCAGCGACATTCTTGAAGCCGACGCACGCTATCGATTCATTCAATCTCACATCAAAACTATCGTTCAAAAAATTTCAAACGATCGCACATGGACCTCACGCATTGATCATATTGTGCTAAATCGTTTTCTTGGGATTCCAATTTTTTTATTGGTAATGTACGGATTATTTTTCTTCGCAATTAATATCGGCGGTGCATTTCAAGATTTTTTTGATATTGGTAGCAATACTATTTTTGTGCATGGTTTTGCACAATTACTTTCGAATTTACATTGTCCTGCATGGTTAACTGCTTTACTCGCCAATGGCGTCGGTAAAGGGATCAACACAACCATTACATTTATTCCTGTGATTGGCGCGATGTTTTTATTTCTCGCGTTATTGGAAGATTCTGGTTATATGGCACGCGCTGCATTTGTTGTAGATCGACTCATGCGTGCGATGGGATTACCCGGAAAATCTTTTGTGCCAATGATTGTTGGGTTTGGTTGTAATGTGCCTGCGGTGATGGCAGCACGCACACTCGAAAATCGTCGCGATCGCATTCTCACAGTAATGATGAGTCCATTTATTTCGTGTGGCGCACGACTCGCGATTTATGCCGTTTTTGTCACAGCCTTTTTTCAGAAAGGCGGACAAAATGTTATTTTTCTGTTGTATTTAATTGGCACTTTGATGGCGGTATTCACCGGATTTTTATTGCGCAAAACCATTTTGTCTGGCGTGCCAGCACCTTTGGTGATGGAAATGCCGCCGTATCATCTTCCCAATCTTAAAACATTATTAATACATGCGTGGCAACGTCTCAGTGGATTTGTGTTGCGTGCGGGAAAACTGATTATTCCTATTTGCATTTTGATTGGCGCGCTGAATGCCATTAATTTAGATGGTTCATTAAATAAAAATGAAGGCGATTCGCGATCATTGTTATCTGCAACAGGTCGCGCGCTCACACCGATATTTTCACCGATGGGTATTCAACAAGATAATTGGCCGGCAACAGTTGGTTTAGTCACAGGCGTGTTAGCGAAAGAAGTGGTGATTGGCACATTAAATTCTTTATACAGTCAGACCGGTCATCTTGAAACATCGGGAGAACAATTTAATTTTGTTGATGGACTGAAACAAGCGGTGCAATCCATTCCTGATAATTTTGCGGCACTGGGTAGTTCATTAGGTAATCCTGTTTTAGCAAAAGCACCGGTTCATACCTTATCGCAATCCGTGTACGGTGTGATGTATAAAAGTTTTGATGGACAAATTGCTGCATTCGCGTATTTATTATTTGTTTTGTTGTATTTTCCATGTGTTTCGACAGTTGCTGCGATGATGCGAGAAATTGGTCGTGGTTGGTCGATATTTTCAGTCGCATGGTCAACCGGTGTTGCGTATTGTGTATCTGTCGCATTTTATCAATTAGCGACATGGGTTTCGCATCCATTATCTTCTATGATATGGGCGAGCAGTATGTTCGGTGTTTTTGTGTTAACGATTTTGGCGGTGCAATTCAAAGCGCGGAGGTCGTATGAGTTTGCTTGAAATTCGTGCGTATTTAAAACAAGTTAAAATTGCGAGTCTCGCAACACTCGCTGTTTATTTTAATCATGATACTGATGTGTTGCGTCACATGATGACGCATTGGATTCGCAAAGGCTCTGTCCGATGTTTTATGAAGACGCCTAATTGCGGTGGTGCGTGTAACAAATGTCCGACGGCTTCAACTGAAATTTATGAGTGGTTAGACGCAGCTAATCCGGTATGATATTTTGGGTGCTACAAAAAAGGCGAGGTTGTTATGATCGATCTACCGATTCGTGCTGTCGACATTTTTAATTTGCTGCGTCGCTTTGCCACGTTAACCATCTGGGATGCATTTAATGTCACAGATGAACCAGCCCCTGTAAAACCCATCTGGCAAAATGAACATTATATCGTTTACGATCGTGGTTCCTGTCTTGTTGTAGCGCCAAAAAAATTATTTTCTCATGACCGCAATTTAACCCACGCATTCGAAGCAGTCGTTGTTGCAATGCAAGAAGCGCAAAAAAGAGGATGGGTGACGGAATTATCCGGGTTTCCGGCATTAATCGAATTCGCGGCCGTCGAAGCACGAAAACTCAATACCAAAGTGCTGCGCTATACCCCAAGAGAAGAACTTCTCCAAATCATTCAACAAGTTAATGCTTTGGTCGAAAATCGACCTGTTCGGTAGACATAACAAATTTGGACTATACTAAAAATACGTGGCATTTATTAAAATCCAATTGATCCAATGAATTTTAAGGGGTGAGGTATGTTTCCCGCGAGAAAAGAAGAGCCTTCGGCAGAAGAGCAGTTTAATAAATTAAAAAGCAATATTAAAAGAATGCAGCGAATGCATGATTATGCCGTCGGCGAAATTTATAGCGAAGAAGAACAACAAATCAGTGCAGAAGCAGAAAAAACAGCTTCAATTATTCAATCCAAACCGTACGAAGAATACGGATTCGAGGGCGCACTTTCTGCTGCAAAAGATAGCACCAAGGACGACAAGTTGAAGGATGCAGCTGCAAGAACTGCTGTTGATGGTGTTTATGCAACCTTGGAAACTCACGCACGAGAAATGGCTTCAAATTGGGCAAAGGGAGAAGGCGATTTTACTAAAGATAGAGAGACATTTAAAACAGAATTAGAACCATTAGATACACAAATTACTGCTGCGCAACAAAAATATAATGATGAAAAAACGCTATGTGATGCGGATTCGGCTCGATCCACAGCAACATTAGTAGAATTGCAAAAAAATCTGAACATTTTAAATAAAACCAAAGAAAATCTTGAAAAAGCTGTTAATAAATATGTTGATGATGTATCAACTTATACTCCTTACGAACAATACGGACTAGCTAAAGCACTCGATAATCAAAAAGCCGAAGCGAGTAAAGCAGCTGAAGCAGTTGGGGGAGACAAACTTGCTGTCGAAACAGCCTACGATAATCTTAAAACAGCTGCAAAAAATATGCATAGTAAATGGATGAATGGTGAAGGTGAGCTTAAAGAAGATATTGAAACACTAAAAGCTCAGTTGGCACCTTTAGATGCTCAAATCAAGATAGCTGAAACAAAACATGAAGCTGCGCAGGCCGCGTATGATAAAGCTGTTACAGATAAGCTTCCCCAAGCGGATGTTGACACTAAAAAAGCAGACTTAACCAAAGCCGAACAAAATCTCAAAACGCTCACTGATGCAAAAGATAGTCTTGAAAAAGCTGTTACTAAACATGTGGGTGATGTTGCGAAAAATGTTAGGGAAAAAGCAGATACAAAAGAACAAGAGCGATTAGCCGATGTAGTTAGAGCCGAGCAATTGGGTGTTGATTATTCTTTAATGCTCAATGCGCGGCGAGATCGAGATGTAAAAAATGCAGCTGAGGATAAGGTAGTACTCGAGCTTCAAAGCGCAAATAATGGACCCTGGGGTCAAATTCACGAAAGTTTGAAAGAATTCCGTGAACGCTATAAAGAAGGTTATACAGAATTCGAACATCCCGATCATCCTGATCTGAGTTTTGAAGTGAAATATGATCAAAGTTCGCAAAGCACAATGTATCGTGTCAATCCTAGATCTACTTATGATCACTTTCCGTTTGGATTTAACGAAGAAAAATTTGCTCGAGGGACTGAGCTTGTTTATAAGCAAGCATTGTTAGAAAGTGGAAAAGACAGTTTAACCATTCAAGTGCAGAAACCAGAATGTTTAATTGATAAAGATGATTTTGATCGCACGCGTATGTCGTTAGAAATTGCGCAAGTGCAAGAGTATAATTTGAAAGCAGCGCAATTGACGCCAGAATTCAAGAAAGAAATTACAGAAAAATTAATTGCTGAACGAAACCCTGCCAAGGCTGGCCCGTTATCTGAAGACGAAGAAAAAGAGCTTGATAAAAGATTGCAAGAAAAATTGGCTCAAGAAATAACGATTGAGTCAAAGCTGGATCCTGCTATTGTTAATCAATGCAAAAAACAAAACGAAAAAGCATTTTGGTCATCCACAAAAGATAGCATTCAAGCAACGTTAAACGCAGATCCTGTTTATAGAAAGGATAATTTGCCGGATAAATCTGAGGGAGCTCTCAGAAGAGCACAAACAGAGCACGTCAAAGAAGTTCAGGGGCGTGTGAAGAAGCAGAATATCGCGCTTGCGGATGAGATGTTGGTTAAAATTAAAAAAGAAGAAGATCAAATTAAAAAAGGAGCTCAAATTAAAGACGAAGAAAAAATTACATTAAAAAAACCATTAGGTTTCGGTGCGCGTGAGCATTTAGAAGAAATGAAAGCAGAAGAAAATAAGAAAAGCTTTCCGAGAAAAAGTGATAAATTGATTAAGCGAATTGATAAATTATTAGCAATGGATGAAGAATTACGCGGCGCTAAAACACCAGGAGGGCCAGGAGCAGGAATCAGTGGATCCCAGCAAAAGGGACAAGCTGGTGCGAGCGTTTTGGTAACGCCATTAGACAAAGCAATGGATGAAGTAATAAAGATTGTAGGGGATGGTAAGACGGTAATTGGAGTTGGCTCTCAAAAAGAAACTGACTTTGATGATGCTGTCAGGAAACTTGAAGGTCTTTTTATAAATTTGAGCAGTATTTCCGTGGCAGATTTGGAAAAACATAAAAAGTATTTAGAAGAACTTATAGATCCTAGTAAATATCCGAATATTTCTCTAAATTTTCACGATAGGCTTGATGCTCTGCGTCAAGCTGCTGAAACTGAAATAGCTAGTCGTCCCGCTGCTCCTGCTGCAAAACTCTAACCCACTGCCTTTGCGGTGGGTGCCGGTATCTGTATTCGTCTCCATTTTCGTCTTTTGTCATTCCCGCGAAGGCGGGAATCCATCCTGATGCTGCACAAAACGTATTAATAGAGGTTGATAAATGTCATTCAAAAATTATTATGTGTATATAATTTCAAGTAAAAAATATGGAACTTTATATACGGGAGTCACAAATAATTTAATACGACGCATTTATGAACATAAAGAAAATTTAGTTGATGGATTCACTAAAAAATATAAAATTCATCAGCTTGTGTATTTTGAAATTCATGAAGATATTTACGAAGCAATTTCAAGAGAAAAACAAATTAAAAAATGGAATCGCGATTGGAAAATTAGCTTGATTGAAAAAAATAATCCACAGTGGATTGATCTTTATTGTGAATTAAATGGATGAATAGATTCCCGCTTCCGCGGGAATGACAGGTATGGGTATTTTATATTTCCAAACTAAGATAAAATACGATCGAATTGATGCTACAACTATTTGAAAGGTGACCTATGAAAATTACACCTGTTAAAACCGAAAAAGATTATCAATCAGCGCTCAAAGAAATTGACCGTTTGTTTGATGCGAAACCTAATACGCCTTCAGGTGATAAGTTGGATGTTTTGATTACGTTGGTTGAAGCGTATGAAGAGAAGCATTATCCAATTGACTTGCCCGATGCTGCTGCTGCACTGCAATATTGGATGGAAAGTCGAGGTTTAGATCGCAAAGATTTACAGCCTTATTTAGGTACACGTGCGCGTGTTTCCGAAATTCTCAATCATAAGCGTGACCTTACACTCAACATGATTCGCAAATTGCACGATGGTTTGCATATTCCTGTTGAATTGTTGATTAAGCAAACTAAGCACACCAAAAAATCGAAGCGCACATCTACTCATTCATAATATTTTATAAGCGAACCCCCCATGCACAAAAAACTCATCGCTGCCAATTGGAAAATGAATGGCACAGTTTCATCGATACAAAAATTAATTTCAGATATTTTAACGCACGCGAATGATTTTCAAAAAATCGATCTCGCGATTTTTCCGTCGAGTATTCATATTTCACTTGTGAGCGAGTTATTAAAAAAATCAGGTATTCATTTCGGTGCACAAAATTTTTATCCTGAACCGAATGGTGCATACACCGGTGAAATCTCACTGCCCATGATCAAAGAATTTGGCAGTTCGATGGTTTTGATCGGACACTCTGAGCGACGACATTTGTTTAACGAAAGCCATGCTTTGATTGCATCGAAATTTATTGCAGCTGTCGAATCGGATTTGCAGCCTATTTTGTGTGTCGGTGAAACTCAGTCCGAACGCGAGGCGGGTGCTACTGAAAATATTATTCATGTGCAGCTTGCATCTGTCGTAGAAGATGCTAGCATTGACGCCTTTCGAACGGCGGTCATTGCGTACGAACCGGTTTGGGCGATTGGGACTGGCCTTACGGCAACACCTGATCAAGCGCAAGCAGTTCATTCATTCATACGCCAATGGCTCGCTAAACAAGATAAAGATATTGCCTCGAAAATGCGCATTTTATATGGTGGTAGCGTGAAAGCGTCTAATGCGGCGGCATTGTTTGCCATGCCGGATATTGATGGCGCTTTAGTCGGCGGCGCTTCGCTGATTGCTGAAGAATTTTTAGCAATTTGCCGCGCAGCGAGGTAGAATGCAACTCTTTCGAGACAAGTTGCAGAGGGTTTAAATGTATCAGTTAATTTTGTGTGTGCATGTGTTAGCTGCAATCTGTTTGATTGGGCTTGTGCTTGTGCAACAAGGAAAAGGCGCAATGGTAGGCGCTGCGTTTGGGTCGGGTGCTTCACAAACGGTGTTTGGTAGCCGCGGTGCAGGCTCGTTTATGTTGCGTTTAACCATGACTTTTGTCGTGATCTTTTTTGTCACGAGCATTAGTTTGAACTGGTTAACCAGTCATTCGATTAAGCGTGAACAAACCGGATTGCCCAGCGTATTACAACAAGCGGCTGAACAATCTGCAGCTTCCGCTGCTCAAAAACCAGGAGCACCTTCACCAACAGATTTGCCCATACCGAAATTGGGTGGGATGAAAAATACGTTGCCGGATAATACGAAGAAATAAATAAAAATGTAAGAACTATATAAGAGCCGAAGTGGTGAAACTGGTAGACACGCCATCTTGAGGGGGTGGTGGCGAAAGCTGTGTGGGTTCGAGTCCCACCTTCGGCACCAATTTGAGAAGTCTATATGCCAGAAACCTACTTGCCGGTCCTGATTTTTATGATAATCGGTGGAGCGCTGGGATTGATTGTCCCGTGTCTTGGATGGTTGTTGAGTCCGAAAAAACGCGCTTATGCTGAAAAATCTTCTCCTTACGAATGCGGCTTCGATTCATTCGGAGATGCGCGCACCCCTTTTGATGTCCGTTATTATTTAGTTGCCATTTTATTTATCGTCTTTGATCTTGAAACTGCATTTCTTGTGCCTTGGTCTGTTGTCTTTCGACAATTAGGTTGGTTCGGCATGATTGCCATGGCTGTTTTTTTAGGTTTGCTCGTAATTGGATTCATTTACGAGTGGAAAAAAGGGGCACTTGAATGGGAATGACAGAATTAAAAGAGCGAGGTTTCTTCGTCACATCCCTCGATAAATTAGCGGAATGGGCGCAGAGCGGTTCTCTTTGGCCAATGACATTTGGTTTAGCCTGTTGTGCAGTTGAAATGATGCATGCGGGTGCTGCTCGTTATGATTTAGATCGTTTCGGCGTGATCTTTCGTCCGAGTCCGCGTCAATCAGATGTCATGATTGTTGCTGGCACATTGTGCAACAAAATGGCGCCTGCATTGCGTAAAGTTTACGATCAAATGGCGGAACCGCGTTGGGTGATCTCCATGGGGTCTTGCGCGAATGGGGGTGGTTATTATCACTACTCTTATTCTGTCGTGCGCGGTTGTGATCGTATTGTCCCTGTTGATGTGTATGTGCCTGGGTGTCCACCGACAGCTGAAGCATTATTGTATGGTGTGATTCAGTTACAAAATAAAATTCGACGTGGAAAAGTGATCGCACGATGACTGATATTGCCATTTTACACACACAAATCACCGAATTTTTTACCGATAAAATTAATCATTCGATTATTGCGAATCATGAATTGACAATGGATGTCGCGCGTGAAAATTTACATGCTGTTTGTTTGGCGTTGCGCGATGAAAAACAATTTGATTTTGCGATGTTGATTGATGTGTGTGGCGTGGATTATTTGCATTATGGCTTAGACGAATGGCAAACCAATGCAGCAACCAGTAAAGGTTTTAGTCGCGGCGTTGATCGTTCTCGATTTTCACCGAATCCACTGGAAACGCTGCGTTTTGCTGTCGTGATTCATTTGTTATCATTAACAAACAATCATCGCATTCGTTTACGCGTTCAACTGGATGAATCTGATTTAACTTTACCTTCTGTTGTGGATATTTGGCCATCGGCTAATTGGTTTGAACGTGAAGCATTTGATTTATTCGGCATTGTATTTTCTAATCATCCCGATTTACGTCGTCTTTTAACGGATTATGGTTTTAGAGGGTTTCCTTTTCGCAAAGATTTTCCCATCAGTGGTCATGTTGAAGTGCGTTATGATGAGGCACAACAACGCGTTATCTACGAACCTGTTGAAATCACGCCACGCATTCTTGAACCTAAAGTGATTCGTCAAGATAGTCGATATCTTGGAGAAAAATCATGACAGATCACATGCCAGAAATTCGTAATTACACGTTTAATTTTGGTCCACAACATCCAGCAGCGCACGGTGTGTTGCGTCTTATTTTAGAAGTGGATGGTGAAACGATTGTGCGTGCTGATCCGCATGTTGGATTGTTGCATCGCGCAACAGAAAAATTAGCAGAAACAAAACCATTCAATCATTCGATTGGCTATATGGATCGACTCGATTATGTGTCGATGATGTGTAATGAACACGGTTATGTTTTGGCGATGGAAAAATTATTGGGTGTCACAGTTCCCATTCGTGCACAATATATTCGTGTGATGTTCGATGAAATCACTCGCATTTTAAATCATTTATTGTGGTTGGGCGCGCATGGTTTGGATATCGGTGCAATGTCGATGTTTTTGTATTGTTTTCGTGAACGTGAAGACTTGCTTGATTGTTATGAAGCAGTGTCAGGCGCGCGCATGCACGCGACGTATTATCGACCCGGCGGTGTTTATCGTGATTTACCGGATCGCATGCCGCAATATCGTTCTTCTGTTTGGCATTCTGAAAAAGAGGTTGCAAAACTCAATAAAAATCGTGAAGGTTCATTGCTTGATTTTATCGAAGATTTTACGAATAAATTTCCCAAACGCGTTGATGAATATGAAACATTATTAACTGACAATCGCATTTGGAAACAACGTACGGTGAATATTGGAATTGTTTCACCGGAACGTGCGATTGCGTTGGGTTTTACAGGCCCGATGTTGCGAGGGTCTGGTGTTGAATGGGATCTTCGAAAAAAACAACCGTATGAAGTGTACGATCAATTGGATTTTGATATTCCTGTCGGTGTAAACGGTGATTGCTACGATCGATATTTAGTGCGCGTTGAAGAAATGCGTCAATCGAATCATATTATTCAACAATGTATAAAATGGTTGCGTGCGAATCCAGGCCCTGTGATTACTGATGATCACAAAATTGCGCCACCCAAACGTGTTGATATGAAACAAGATATGGAATCATTAATTCATCATTTTAAATTAATGACTGAAGGTTTTTGTTTGCCAGTGGGTGAATCGTACGCGGCTGTCGAACATCCCAAAGGCGAATTTGGTGTGTATCTTATTTCTGATGGGGCTAACAAACCGTATCGCTTAAAAATTCGTGCGGCTGGTTTTCCGCATTTAGCAGCGCTTGAAGAATTAGTGAAAGGTCACATGATTGCTGACGTTGTTGCGATTTTATCGAGTTTGGATATTGTGTTTGGAGAAATTGATCGATGACAGAATCCATCACAGTATCACAAGCATCACGCACGGCCATTGATGAATGGTTAAAACGTTATCCTGCTGATCAAAAACGTTCAGGTGTTTTGGAAGCTTTAAAAATCGTTCAAGCTGAAAATGGTGGTTGGCTTTCTGAAGAATTAATGAATGCAGTGGCTGATTATTTGGAAATGCCGCGCATTGCCGTTTATGAAGTTGCAACATTTTATAGCTTTTATAATTTAAAACCTATCGGAAAACATGTGATTGATGTCTGCACGAATATTTCTTGTATGTTGCGAGATTCAGAAAAAATTATTAATCATTTTAAAAATCGTTTGAATATTTCAGTAGGTGAAACAACACCCGATGGTCAATTTACATTGCGTGAAGTCGAATGTTTAGCCGCGTGTGCAGCAGCGCCTGTGTGTTTAATTGGTAAAAAGTATTATGAAAATCTAACCCCAGAAAAATGCGACGCCATTCTGGATGAATTAAAAACATGATGAATCAAATTTGTTTTCGCACATTGCATCTCGATCGTTCTTGGACGATGGACGCTTATGAAAGTATAGGCGGTTATGCGCAATGGAAAAAAATTCTGCAAGAAAAAATTCCGCCAGAAAAAATTATTGAATCATTGAAATTATCTGCTTTACGCGGTCGCGGTGGCGCGGGATTTCCAACTGGATTGAAATGGAGTTTCATTCGTCACGATATGCCTGGACAAAAATATGTTTTATGTAATGCGGATGAAGGTGAGCCTGGCACATGCAAAGATCGTGACATTTTATTATTTAATCCGCATCAATTGATTGAGGGTCTTGCCATTGCAAGTTACGCAATGGGTGCAAGTGTTGTTTACAATTATTTGCGTGGTGAATTTTACGAACCGTTCGAACGATGTGAAGCGGCACTCAAAGAAGCGTATGCAAAAGGATTGTTGGGCAAAAATATTTTAGGCAGCGGTGTTGATGTCGACATTTTTAATACCTTAGGTGCGGGCGCATATATTTGCGGTGAAGAAACAGCATTAATGGAATCACTTGAAGGCAAAAAAGGGTTGCCGCGTTTCAAACCGCCTTTTCCAGCAGCGCGCGGAATTTATGGTCGACCCACAACGATTAACAATGTCGAAACATTTGCGTCAGTTCCCGTGATTTTAGAAAAAGGCGCCGATTGGTTTTTGAAATTAGGTAAACCAAACAACGGCGGCTGCAAAATTTTTAGTGTGACAGGTCATGTCAATAAACCGGGCAATTATGAAATTCCACTCGGCACACCGTTTCGTGAATTGTTAGAAATGGCAGGTGGCATGAAAGACGGCAAAAAATTAAAAGCCGTGATTCCGGGTGGTTCATCAATGCCCATTTTGCCGGCACACATCATGATGGAATTAGATATGGATTATGATTCCATCCAAAAAGCAGGATCAGGTTTGGGTTCAGGTGCAGTCATCGTGATGGATGAATCCGTTTGCATGGTTAAAATGTTGCGTCGTATTTCTCATTTTTATAAAGATGAATCGTGTGGACAATGCACACCGTGTCGCGAAGGAACCGGTTGGATTTATCGTTTAGTGCATCGTATTGAAGAAGGCCATGCATCACTGAATGACATCGAAAATTTACGTCGTGTTGCGAAAAATATCGAAGGTCGTACCATTTGTGCATTTGGTGAAGCAGCGGCTTGGCCGGTTGGTGGGATTTTAAAACATTTTTACGATGAATTTGTTTATCATATTGAACAAGGTTGCTGTGATGTTGTTAGTTAAATTTTTCCTTTCTCCCCTTGTGGGAGAAGGTGGTGCGCAGCACCGGATGAGGGGTAGCGATGTCAGACATCGAAATTGAAATAGACGGCAGATCACTCAAAGCCCAACCAGGCCAAATGGTCATTCAAGTGGCTGATGCGGCCGGCATTTATATTCCGCGTTTTTGTTATCACAAACATTTATCCGTCGCAGCCAATTGTCGCATGTGTTTAGTCGAAGTCGAAAAAGTACCGAAAGCATTACCTGCTTGCGCGACGCCTGTGGCGCCGAATATGAAAATTTTCACGCGTTCTAAAGCAGCACTTGCAGCACAACGCGCTGTCATGGAATTTTTATTGATTAATCATCCACTCGATTGTCCTGTGTGTGATCAAGGGGGTGAATGTGAACTGCAAGATCTCAGCATGGGTTTTGGTCCGGGCGATTCGCATTTTGAAGAACGTAAACGTTCTGTTAAAGATAAAGATATTGGCCCGCTCGTTGAAACAGAAATGACACGTTGTATTCATTGCACCCGTTGCGTGCGTTTTGGTGATGAAGTTGCAGGTATGCGTGAACTCGGCGCAACTGGGCGTGGTGAAAATATGGAAATTGGGACATACATCGAACACGCTGTAAAATCCGATATTTCAGGCAATATTATCGATCTTTGTCCAGTCGGTGCGCTCACATCAAAACCCTTTCGTTTCAAAGCACGCGCGTGGGAATTGATTCAAAAATCTTCCATCGCACCGCATGATTGTTTAGGTTCAAATATTTTTGTTCATACGTACAACGACAAAGTCATGCGTGTTGTGCCACGTGAAAATCCTGACATCAATGAAACCTGGATTTCGGATCGCGATCGTTTTAGTTACGAAGGATTAAATCATCCTGATCGCGTGACACAACCAATGATACGAACAGAATCTGGTTGGAAAATTGTTGATTGGCAAACCGCATTAGAAACCACAGTTAAATTATTACAACAAGTGTTAAATCAATCTGGTGGAGATCAATTAGCCGCATTAGCATCGCCGAATTCAACTGTCGAAGAATTTTATGCATTACAAAAATTAATGCGCGGTGTGAATAGTCCGCATATTGATTTTCGTTTACAAGAAAATGATTTTTCAGATCAAGATTTATTTCCTTTATTTCCTGGCATGGAAAATTCGATTTCTGATGTTGAAAATCAGGATGTGATCGTCTTGATTGGTGCGAATGTTGATCAAGAGCAACCGTTGTTGGGCGTTCGTATTCGTAAAGCGCAAAAAAAAGGCGCAAAAATATTGCGAGTAGAACCGCATCAACTTTCACAATTCGATGAAAAAATGTTAGAACAAAGTAAAAATTGTGGAATTTATCTGGGTTTAAGCGCGCTGCATCATCCAAATGCTTCAGCGATTCGTGCGTATGTGCATCAACTCGCAGAAAAATATCATGCAAAATTCAATTGTCTTACATTCGGCGCGAATGCGGCGGGTGCGTGGTTGGCTGGTGCGATTTCTCATCGTGGTCCGATGGGAAGTCAACTTTCAAAATTAGGATTGGATGCACAATCGCTTTTGAAAAATCCGCGTAAAGCGTATTTATTATTGAATGTTGAACCTGAAGATTGTGCACACCCAAATGAATTTGAAAAAGCATTACATGAAGCGCAAGTAGTGATTTCATTATCGATGTTTCAACATCCATCATTATTAAAATCAGCGCATGTGATTTTACCGATCGCGCCGTTTACAGAAACATCTGGCACATTTGTGAATGTTGTCGGCGAATGGCAAAGTTTTCAGGGTGTCACGCAACCATTGGGTGAAACACGCCCAGCGTGGAAAGTGTTGCGTGTGCTGGGGAATTTTTTAGGGTGTGAAGGATTTATGTGGGAATCGTCAGTTGAAATTTTGGATGAGCTGAAGTCGTTGTCACCTGTCATCCTGAGCGCAGCGAAGGATCTCCCTGTGCGTATTGGGAGGTCCTTCGTCACACAAAGCGTTCCTCAGGATGACAGTAGGATAGGTTTGTACAAAACCGACAGCATCGTGCGACGCGCGAAAGCGTTGCAGGAGAGATAAATAATTTTCATGACATATGACCGAAGGGTCCCTTCCCCCTCAGGGGGAAGGCAAGGATGGGGGGGTTAAAATATTAAATCCCCTCATCCCAACCTTCCCCCGGAGGGGGAAGGGGTTCTTCGGTCTAATTTTTTGTGAAACATGGATACAATTGGAAATGGATGCAAAAAAATAGGCAAAAAAATGATTGAACAATTGATGTTAGTAGGTTGGATTTTTATCAAAGCAATCGTGCTGATTGTTGCGCTGTTGCTTGCTGTTGCCTATTTAACTTTTTTTGAGCGTAAAATTATCGGCTATATGCAAACACGCATCGGTCCCAATCGTGTTGGACCATTTGGTTTATTACAGCCGATCGCTGATGTCGTGAAATTATTATTCAAAGAAATTATTATACCCACTGAATCGAATCGTTTTTTATTTCTTATAGCGCCACTCATCAGTATTGGCACAGCAGTAGCGGCATGGGCTGCGATTCCGTTGGATAAAACATGGATTTTAGCGAATCTGAATGCAGGCATTTTATATGTTTTTGCGATTTCTTCTTTAGGTGTTTACGGTGTATTAATTGCGGGATGGGCGTCGAATTCAAAATATGCTTTATTTGGCGCGTTACGTGCCGCCGCGCAATCGATCTCTTATGAAATCGGTATGGGATTTGCATTGATTGGCGTGATGATGGCGGCAGGTTCCCTCAATTTTCAAACCGTCGTGCTCGCACAATCTGGCGGTATTTTGCATTGGTATTGGCTACCATTGTTGCCATTATTTATTGTCTACTGGATTTCAGGTATAGCAGAAACCAATCGCGCACCGTTCGATGTCGCTGAGGGTGAATCAGAAATTGTTGCAGGTTTTCACGTCGAATATTCCGGCACATTATTTGCCTTATTTTTCTTAGCAGAATATGCCAACATGATTTTAGTGTCTGCGCTCGCAACATTGTTATTTATGGGTGGTTGGTTATCACCTTTTGAAGGCACAGCTTTGCAAAATATGTTTCAATGGATACCTGGCATTTTTTGGTTTTTAGTGAAATTAAGCTTTTTTGTCTTTTGTTATTTATGGTTTCGAGCGACTTTTCCTCGCTTTCGTTATGATCAAATCATGCGTCTCGGTTGGAAAGTGTTAATTCCGGTGACAATTGTTTGGATTGTAGTATTAGCGCTCGCCATTATGTGGCATGTCAAACCATGGTTTGCAGGATAAACAATGCGACGCATCATTCGATACATCAAAAGTTTTTCATTCTGGGATTTATTCCGAGGATTAAATATTACCGGAAAATTTTTCTTTAAACGTAAAGTCACGATTCAATATCCAGAAGAAAAAACGCCAACCTCTCCTCGTTTTCGTGGCATTCATGCGTTGCGTCGTTACCCGAATGGCGAAGAACGTTGTATCGCGTGCAAATTATGCGAAGCGGTTTGTCCTGCGCTTGCTATCACGATTGAATCTGAAGAACGTTCTGATGGCACGCGTCGAACCACAAAATATGACATCGATTTATTTAAATGTGTGTACTGTGGTTTGTGCGAAGAATCGTGTCCCGTTGATTCAATCGTGTTAACCCGTTTTCAAGATTATCACATGGAAAATCGCGGCGAGAATATTTTAACTAAGCAAAAATTATTAGCGATTGGTGATGAATATGAAAAGGATATTGCAAAAGATCGACTTGATGAGGCGAACTATCGGTGATTAACTTACCTGACATGTTATTTTATCTATTCGCAGCGGTTGGCATTGGTTCAGCTTTAATGGTTGTGTCTGCAAAAAATACGGTGCGTGGCGTATTATTTTTAGTGCTGACATTTTTCGCGACTGCCGGTATTTGGTTATTACTGAATACAGAATTTTTATCGCTGATTTTAGTATTGGTTTATGTTGGCGCTGTCATGACATTATTTTTATTTGTCGTGATGATGCTTAATTTAGAGCAAGAAAGTTTTCGCGAAAAAATGGTGCGCTTCTGGCCAATTGGTGCGGTGACAGTGATTGGCATTGTTGCACTGGTTGTATTATCCGTTTATCGCGGACACTGGTCTTATGACAATGTGCCTGTTATGCCTGCAAATTATAGTAACGTATCTGATCTCGGTAGTGTGCTTTACACAACGTATGTTTGGCCTTTTGAAGTGGCCGCTGTTTTATTATTGACAGCAATTGTTGCAGCGATCGCATTGGCGCATCGTCCAACTAAAGTCATGCGTCGTCAAAGTGTCAGTCAACAAATTGCAGTTCGACCTCATGATCGTATTCGACTTGTGAAAATGAAAGCGGAGAAAAAATGATTTCACTCACCAGTACACTCGGATTCGGCGCGGTTTTATTTGGTCTCGGTATGGCTGGGATCGTGGTCAACCGAAAAAATATTATCGTATTGATGATGTCCATTGAATTGATGTTATTGGCGGTGAACACTAATTTTATTGCATTTTCACATTTTTATGGTCACGTCGTTGGACAAGTGTTTGTCTTTTTCATTTTGACTGTCGCAGCTGCAGAAGCTGCCATTGGGCTTGCCATTATGGTGGTTTTATATCGACGTTCACATTCGATTGATGTTGAAAAACTCGATACATTAAAGGGCTAATTTGTGAATACCAATCTTGTCACGATTGCATTATGGGTCATGTTATTACCGCTTGTGGGCGCGTTGATTGCGGGTTTGCTGGGTAAAAAAATCGGCCGTGTCGCGACACATACGATTACCATTTTGTTGGTGGCAATCAGTTTTTGTTTATCGTTGTATATCGTCTGGTTGAAAATCATTCTCGATGTGCCCGCACAAAACGCGGTTATTTATCAGTGGGTCGCAGCAGGTAGTTTGCATTTTGATGTGGGTCTCTTAGTCGATCGTTTGAGTGCTATCATGATTGCAACGGTCACTTTTATTTCATTGGCTGTTCACATTTACACAATCGGTTATATGTCGGATGATCCGGGTTACGAACGATTTTTTAGTTATGTGTCATTGTTTACATTTGCCATGCTCACATTAGTGTTAGCGAATAATTTTCTGCTAATGTTTTTTGGTTGGGAAGGCGTCGGATTTGTTTCTTATTTATTAATTGGATTTTGGTTCGGACGTGATTCAGCTGTGTTTGGTAGTTTGAAAGCGTTCATTGCAAATCGTGTCGGTGATATTGGTTTTATTTTAGGTCTTGCTGCCATTTTGTTAACGTTTAATTCACTCGATTATCAGGTCGTTTTTGCAAATGTTCCATTAGTCGTTGATCATCAAATTTGTATTTATCCTGGTTTATGCATGCCTGCCATTGGCGTGATTTGCTTTTTATTATTCGTGGGTGCAATGGCAAAATCAGCACAAGTGCCCTTGCATGTATGGTTGCCTGAGTCTATGGAAGGTCCTACACCGATTTCTGCCTTGATTCACGCTGCAACGATGGTGACTGCAGGGATTTACATGGTCGCACGTTGTTCATGGTTATTCGAATATTCTCCTGGGATGTTAAGTTTAATTTTAATTTTAGGCGGCACAACCTGTTTATTTTTAGGGATTATCGCTGTTTCGCAAAATGATATTAAACGTGTCATCGCGTATTCAACCATTTCACAACTAGGTTATATGGCAGTTGCACTCGGTGCGTCAGCGTATGATGCGGCAATTTTTCATTTGATCACACACGCTTTTTTTAAAGCATTACTTTTCTTGGCAGCGGGTTCAGTGATACTTGCATTGCATCACGAACAAGATATGCGAAAAATGGGTGGGCTCGCAAAATCAATGCCAATTACGTGTATCACATTTTGGATTGGCGCACTGGCACTCGCAGCCATTCCGCCGTTCGCTGGATTTTATTCAAAAGATGCGATCATCGAAGCAGTTAAACAATCCACTATTCCGGGTGCAGGCTATGCATATTTTTGCGTGATGGCGGGCGCGTTTTTAACACCACTTTATATTTTCCGCGCATTATTCATGACATTTTATGGTAAATCGCACGTTACACATGAACACGTGAAAGAATCACCTTGGGTGGTGTTGTGGCCTTTAATTATTTTAGCGATTCCCAGTGTGATTGCAGGTGCATGGTTAGCAGGACCGATGCTGTATTCAACGCCGCGTTTATTGGGCACCAGTATTTTTGTGACAGCGCAACATAATGTATTAAGTCGATTGGCAGAAAATTATCCTGGCGCATGGCTTTCTGCTTTAGACGCAGTGCGTTCACCGATATTTTGGTTGGTGATTTTAGGGATTGTAGCGGCATTGGTATTATGTCTGCGTGGCAAACCGTTTGTCGAAGCAGCCAAAAAACGATTTCCTGTTTTAGCGTGGTTGATTGAACATAAATATGGTTTTGATGATTTCAACCAAATTATTTTAGTGCGCGGTGTTCGTGGTCTCGCTCGATTTTTTTATGCGTTCACTGATTTAGTCATTATTGATGGGATTTTTGTGAATGGTTCTGGTTTGATGGTGCGTTGGTTCGCGAGTGTTTCACGACGTTTACAAACGGGATATTTGTATCATTATGCATTTGCGATGGTCGCTGGATTATTGTTGTTGCTGATTTGGTTTATGCCGGGATTGTAAATTATGCTGTATTCATCTTTATTAAGTTTACTCATTTGGTTGCCAGTGTTGGGTGCCGTGGTTGCATTGGCACTGAATGATGACCGGGCATCACGTATTGCAGCAACGATATTTGGTGTATCGAATTTATTGTTGTGCATTCCACTGTATTTAGGTTTTGATGCCAGTAGTTTTGGTATGCAATTTCAAGAAAATCATTTATGGATTCGTGCTTACGATATTCATTATGCATTAGGCATCGATGGCATTTCGCTCGCGATGATTATCCTCACGAATTTCACTGGATTATTGGTGATTTTGGCTGGATGTTACGCCATTCATAAACGCGTTTCACAATATATGGCAGCGTTTCTCACCATGCAAGGGATGATGATTGGTGTGTTTGCTGCAACCGATGCTGTTTTATTTTATGTGTTTTGGGAAGGCATGTTGATTCCGATGTATCTCAGCATTGGCATGTGGGGTAGTGCGAATCGTTCGTATGCGTCGATCAAGTTTTTTCTCTACACATTTTTAGGCTCAATTTTGATGTTGGTCGCGTTGTTGTATCTTTACACGATCACAGGGACGTTCGAGATTCAAAAATATTATGGATTACATCTCAATGATGTAACGCAAATTTTCATATTTTTTGCTTTCTTTTTAGCATTTGCCGTGAAGGTGCCGATGTGGCCTGTGCACACCTGGTTGCCTGATGCGCACACCGAAGCACCATCAGGTGGGTCGGTTGTGTTGGCTGCGTTAATGTTGAAAATGGGTGTGTACGGATTTTTACGATTTAGCATGCCGATTGTGCCGCAAGCGTGTGAACAATTAGCTTGGTTTATGATTATTTTGTCGTTGATTGCGATTATTTATATCGGACTGGTTGCGATTGTACAAACCGATATGAAAAAACTGATTGCATATTCTTCCATTGCGCATATGGGATTTGCGACGTTGGGTTGTTTTATGGTCTATGACATTATTCGTCACACGGCAACCTATCAAGATGCTTACATGAGTCTTGAAGGTGCTGTGATTCAAATGATTGCACACGCGTTTGGATCGGGTGCAATGTTCTTGGGCGTTGGAATGTTAGCAGATCGTTTAAGTAGTCACAGTCGACGCATTACAGATTTTGGCGGTGTTGCATCGAGCATGCCTATTTTTGCTGCTTTTTTTATGTTGTTTGCGATGTCGAATGTTGGATTGCCAGGAACCGCCGGTTTTGTCGGTGAATTTATGGTGATTATGAGTTCATTCCAGGCGCACTTTTTAATCGGTTTGGTTGCAGCGTTAACATTAGTGTTATCGGCATCGTACACTTTGTGGATGTATCGCCGTGTATTTTTTGGTCCAGTGACAAATCCGGAAGTTGCAACGATGTCAGACATGCATTGGATTGAAACCATTAATTATGTGTTATTAGCTGTGGGTGTTTTTGCGTTAGGTTTATATCCTGCGCCAGTGATTAATATTTTACATGCAACCATCGGCCATTTGTTGGCGTTGAGTTTGCCGTATTAGGGAGCGGAAATTTAAAAAATTTTTATTTGATTTGACCGCAAAACACGCTCGTCCCTGACTCGGGTTTTGCTCTCGTGGTCTCCTGACCACTCGTCAAATCTGCATAAAAATTTTTTAAATTTCCGTTGGTGGTGTTGGATGTGAAGAAGTCTTAGAGGCAATTATGAATGTTGTAATACCAAATTTTTACGCAGTCTATCCAGAAATTTTCTTATTGGAAATGGTTTGTGTTGTGATGTTGGTCGATGTTTTTCTCAATAAATATTTTGAGAAGCTAACTTATATTACGTCTCAAATCGCATTAGTCGGCACATTTTTTTTGTTGGTCACACAATATCATTTTTTCTCGGGTAATATCACAACGTTCAGCGGGCAATATGTACTCGATCGCTTGGCGTTGCTGACCAAATTTTTCGTTGTATTTACAACGGTTTTTGCATTTATCTATGCGCGCCAATATTTAAAAATGCGCCGCATTATGGGAAATGAATATTATATTCTGGGGCTTTTATCCGTTTTAGGCATGATGGTCATGTCATCAGCTGCGAGTTTGCTTGCGATTTATTTAGGACTTGAATTACTATCGCTCGCTTTATACGCGATGATTGCGCTTGATAAAAATTCGCATTTTGCCACAGAAGCCGCTATGAAATATTTTGTCATGGGTGCGATGGCATCGGGTTTATTATTGTATGGCATTTCATTAATTTATGGTGCCACAGGAGCCATTGATATTTCAGGCATCGCTCAACAATTACAACACGCGAGCACCGGAGCTACCAGTCTGTCTATACTCGGCATGATTTTTTTGTTAGCAGGATTACTTTTCAAATTTGGTGCTGTGCCATTTCACATGTGGGTACCCGATGTTTACGAAGGCGCACCCACATGCATGACATTATTTATTGCATGCGCGCCAAAAATTGCAACCTTCTCCATTGCGATGCGTATTTTAGCGGGCGCTATGCCTGAAGCGACAACCCATTGGCAAGCGATTCTCGTCGTGATTGCCATGTTATCTATGTTTTCTGGAAACGTTTTGGCGATTGCACAAACGAGTTTTAAACGATTGTTAGCTTATTCTTCCATTGCACACATGGGATATATGTTATTGGGTCTTATCGCAGGTCCCAATTCGAGTTTAGGCTATTCTGCTGCGATGTTTTATATTGTTACGTATGTTTTAGTCGCAGCTGGCGCTTTTGCTGTGATTGCATTACTTGCAAAACAAGGTGCTGAGTTTGATCATTTGAATGATTTGCGTGGATTAAATGCGAGACATCCATGGCTTGCCTTCATGATGTTGTTGTTGATGTTTTCCATGGCTGGTGTGCCACCAACGGTTGGTTTTTTTGCAAAGTTAGGATTACTTGAAGCGCTCGTACAAGCGCATTATGTTTGGTTAGCTGCATTTGCATTATTATTTGCGATTATCGGTGCATACTATTATTTACGTGTTGTGATGTTAATGTATTTTGAAGAACCCACACACATTGCGGCTTCTCGTGAAATTAAATTACCGCGAGGTGCATTGATTGCAATTAGTTTAAATGGATTTGCAGCGTTAGCATTAGGTTTACTACCGAGTGCCCTAATTGATTTGTGTCGCGTGACACTCGCATAATGCAATGAAATTATCTGATTTTGATTATCATTTACCGCCTGAATTGATTGCACGTTTTCCGCTTGCTGCGCGTAGCGCAAGTCGATTGTTGTGTTTAAATCGACAAACGGGCGAAATTATTCATCGTCAATTTACTGATCTTCCTGATTTATTAATACCACAGGATTTATTAATCACCAATAACACACGCGTTATTCCAGCGCGTTTGCGTGGGCGTAAAAAAACCGGTGGAAAAGTAGAAGTACTTGTCGAACGAATTTTAGATCATGATCGTGTGTTGGCACATGTACGTGGTGGTGGCTCAATCAAAATGGGTAGCGAAATATTTTTCGAAAATAATATTCAATTTGAAATGTCGGGACGACGAGATGAATTATTTGAATTACGTTGTTTAGATCCACGACCGGTCTCTCAAGTTATCGATGAAATGGGTGAATTACCTTTGCCACCGTATTTTGAGCGTAATCCAGAAGCCAGTGATTTCGATCGTTATCAAACGATTTTTTCAACAGAAAAAGGCTCAGTTGCGGCACCGACCGCGGGTTTGCATTTTGATGAAGCATTACTAAATAAAATTCGTGATAAAAATATACAAATTGAAACGATTACATTGCATGTCGGATCTGGCACGTTTGCGCCGGTCAGAACAAATGACATTACACAACATAAAATGCATGCGGAATTTCTTGAGGTGTCAGACACTATTTGTGAAAGCATCAAAAAAACAAAAGCATCGCATCATCGAGTCATTGCTGTTGGAACGACAGTGTGTCGTAGTTTAGAAACGGCATCACGTGCTGGCGAAATCAAACCGTATTCTGGTGAAACGGATATTTTTATTTATCCTGGTTTTCACTTCAATTGTGTCGATGCACTTATCACTAATTTTCATTTACCACGTTCAACATTGTTGATGTTGGTTTCAGCGTTTGCAGGCTATGAAAATATTATGCGAGCCTATCAGGAAGCAATCGAAAAAAAATATCGGTTTTTTAGTTATGGCGATGCAATGTTGATTTGCTGAGCCCCGCTCAATTTATGCAGCGTTTTTCGGTGTAAGCAATGGTTTTAAATGAAATCGGTTTTTTTTCTGTTGAGCTTTCCAGAGATCATAGCTTGCTTGAAGATCAACCCAAAGTTTATCGGAACAGTTAAATACAATAGACAGTCTGATTGCCATTTCAGGGCTGATACCAATTTTGCCATTCAACAATTTCGAAAGTGTGGGACGAGAAATCTTTAATGCCTTTGCTGCATCGGTGACAGATAAACTGATTGGGTCAAGGCAAAGACTTTTCACTAATAATCCAGGATGTTTGGGGTTGTGTATCATGATATACCTCTAATGATAATCCAGATAATTGACTAAAATGACATCTTGACCCTCAAATTTAAAAATCACTCGCCAATTTCCACTAACTGTCACGGAGTAAAAGCCCTTCATATCACCCGTTAATTTATGCAGTCTCAGTCCGGGAAGCATCATCTGATCTGGCGAGGTGACAACATCGAGCACTTGCAAAATGTCATGTAATCTATCTGCATGTTCAGGCTTGATTTTGGCCATGCTTCCAGTTTCATAAAACTGCTTTAATCCTTTGTGACGCCAGCTTCTTATCATAATTGTAGCCTGTTATATAACATATTACAACTTATCTAAAAAAACCTTTTTCTGCAACAGTTACTTACAGATTTAGGGACATTATCAATTTGGTAACACAAACAGCGCCAAAACGTTAATATTTCCTTAATCATCTCTCATTAAGCTAATGCATATAAATTAATACTAATAGAGAGAGTGGATTGTGCAGAGCGCTATTGATGAAAAACAAGACATTCAACAATCGACTCATTCTACAGCTGATATTAATCGGCTACTGTCCTCTTCTTCTGACGAGGAAGAACTTCCGTTTTTTGATATTCACGAAATCCCAGTCATCGATGAAGATGTGTTTTATGATATGGAACCTATTCCGGAACTGTTTTTTAATGAGGTTGAAAATAAAGAGGATAAAGATGAGGGAATGGAACAAATCATTCGATTATCCAGCGAAGAGACGCGTTCCAATCAATTACTGTTTAATATTTCGATGGCTCTGTTGAGCGCTTATTTTGTTGCATCATTTTCTCTCAATCAAGGTACAACAATCGCAACCAGTCGCGATGATAGTAATTTCAGCATTTGGTCTGCATTCGGATTGATGTTCGCAGCTTCTATTGGATTATCTGCTGAAGAAATTGTGAAAAATGTTTATCGATTTGGCGAAGCGGTCGTGGATTTCTTTTCTTGTCAACTGCCTTCAGTTGATTCGTTCTATCATTTTCTGGTTTCAAGTGGTGTGACAGTCAGTAGTGCATTTTCAGATTTTGCTCAAACACGTTACACCACTGCCATGACAGCACGTCTCAGGGGTTTCAGTTCGCAATGGGGTAATGTTTTAGGATGGTTGATTGGCTTAGGGAATGCCGGTGCTATTGTATTAACAGAAGGCGGAGAATTGCATGATGTTGCGCAACGTCATGCAGGCGGTCATTCATTGTGGAGACATATGTCTCCTTTTGGGAATTCGCTGCACGCCATCATGAGTGTGTTATTTTTAAATGATGCATTCGGTAATAGTATGCAAGACATTGTTGCGCTTCGTGAAGTATTTGAGATCACCGAACTCAATTCATGCGTAAGTTATCTTGCAACGACAGCGAGTTTTATTAATGGAATACCAGATTTTTTGTTTAATTTTGGTTATTGCAGTACGCGAGTGCATCATTTCAGTGAAGTGATCGCACGTATTCGAGAAAATCGCGCGACAAATCAAGATTATTTTGATCTTGCTGTATTAGTGCCGAGCTTTGCTATTGCATGTGGGTTTGCTTATTTAGATTATTCTTCTAACTTCAATACGCTTTTTTTATTTTTAAATAATATGTTCTTCTCCCATTCTTCCAGTGGAGTAACATTTTTATCGGATATTTTTCGATATACGCTCGCATTAAGTGAATTTTTTTCGTTGATGGGTCAACTCACTTGTTTCAAAGATCAGAGAAAACCAGAATATAGCCCGTCATTTTTTGGCAATGTGCCTAGTTCAGATTTAGAAAGACCTTTGTTGGATTCTGCAGAGAGTGAAGAGTCGGAAGTAAAAATTAATCTGCAATCATCTTCACCTTAAACCGCTCACTGCGGCGCGTACGATCTTGAATTTGTCCGACCAGTTGCCCACATGCCGCATCAATATTTTCACCACGCGTTTTACGTGTGATGGTGTTGATGCCTGCATTCATCAACGTATTTCGAAAGTGATCGATGGTTTCAGGTGTTGAACGTTTGTAGTGTGTGCCTGGAAAAGGATTAAAGGGAATAAGATTCACTTTAGCACGCACATCGTGTAATAAACGAATAAGTTCAGCCGCATGTTTGGGTGTGTCATTTACGCCATCGAGCATGACATATTCCATGGTGACATAACGACGTGGATCATCTTTAAAATAATCGCGACACACTTTCATTAACTCTTTTAAAGGATATTTGCGATTGAGCGGAACTAATTCATTTCGCAGAATATCATTCGGTGCATGCAAAGAAACTGCGAGTGCGACATCACTGACTTTTCGCAACGCTTCCATCGCGGGGACAACGCCAGCCGTGCTTAATGTTACACGACGTTTTGATAAACCATATGCATGATCGTCAAGCATGATATCCATGGCAGCGACAACGTTATCAAAATTTAATAACGGTTCACCCATGCCCATCATCACGACATTTGTGATGGCGTGATCATGTAAGCCATTCATTTTTGATAAACTGCGCGCAGCAATCCATACTTGTCCGATAATTTCAGCTGTTGTTAAATTACGATTAAACCCTTGTTTGCCTGTCGAACAAAAATCACAATTTAATGTGCAGCCTGCTTGAGAGGAAACACACAATGTGCCACGTGTTTTTTCGGGAATGAAAACTGTTTCAATGGAGTTTCCATCGGACAATCGGATAATCCATTTATGTGTGCCATCTGACGCTGTACTTTCATAGGCAACATGCGGTGGCGTGATTTCGACAAGCGGTTCTAGTTTTGATCGTAATGTTTTACTGAGATTACTCATTTGACTGACTTCACGCACGCCGTGGAAATGAATCCATTGCAACACTTGAGTGCTGCGCCATGCAGGCTCACCCAGTGAAACAAAAAAATCGGCAAGAGCTTTTTTATTTAGCCCAAGTAGATTGGTGCGTGTTTCAGTCGACATTTAGGCTAACTCAGTGGCGGAAACGTAAGTGACAATTTCATCCGATCTGAAGAAGAAATTAATTTCAGTGAGTGCTGTTTCCGGTGCGTCAGAGCCATGAACCGCATTGTGATCGATGGATTCTGCGAAATCAGCGCGAATGGTGCCGGCGGCTGCATCGGCAGGATTAGTGGCGCCCATGACTTCGCGGTTTTTAGCGATGGCATTAGGACCTTCAAGCACTTGAGCTAATACTGGACCTGATGTCATAAAGCTAACTAATCCTTTGAAAAAAGGACGTTCCCGGTGAATAGCATAAAATTCTTCGGCTTGTTGTTGCGTTAAACGCAGCATTTTTGCGGCCACGATGCGAAGCCCGGCTTGTTCAAAGCGACTGTTGATGGCTCCAATCAAATTCTTGGCAACTGCATCAGGTTTGATGATCGATAAAGTTCTTTCGTTATTCATACTAAACTCCAGGTTTTAAGTGGGGCGTAGTATATACTTTTAATCGAACATAGGCAAAACTTAATTATGTTGATATAATCAACATTGTTAATGAATATTTCAACAAGAGGTAAAAATATGGCGACCGTCAATTTTAGCGTTCCTGAAGAGGTTAAAAGACATTTTAATAAAGTATTTGCGCATCAAAATAAGAGTCAAATTATTACTGAACTGATGAAGCAAGCTATCGAAGAACATGAACGTCGTCAGCAAAGAGCAAAAGCTATTGAGGCATTACTGGATCTGCGTGCCAAACAAAAACCGGTTGATGAAAAAAAATTACGTAAGGCGCGTCATGAGGGGCGTCCATGAGATTTGTGACAATTGATTCGAGTGTGGCTGTCAAATGGATATTTCCAGAACGACTTCACGAACAACATATGACTCATGCGCTTCAGTTATTAAAACTCATAGAACATGAAAGCATAAAAATCATCCAACCTGTCCATTGGTTGGTTGAGGTTGCCGCCGTTGTTGTGCGGATACAGCCACAAATTTCTAAAAGGACTATTCAATTCTTAGAGGCGATGAAATTTCCCATTGCAGATGAAATTGAAATTTATCATATAGCTTGTGAATTGGCCGAACGCTTTAACCATCATTTGTTCGATACGTTGTATCATGCAGTTGCTATTTATAAAAACGCTCAGTTTATTACCGCTGATGAAAAATATTATAAGAAAACACATAAACAAGGTCATGTAATTCGTTTAGCTGATTTTTCAATTTTTGATTGATTTTTTTTCTTAAAAATTCCGATTGTCAACCGGATCATCTCCTCATAGAATGCTTGAATATTATGGAATACCTGATTAAAGGAACAACAATGATAACAAGACCGCGAGAATTTTTTAGTGGAGAAGCTTTATATCAACCTGGCGAGCTTATTCACGAAGAAAAAAAGCTAGAACAAAATAGCGCTCAAGAATTACTTGTCAGCATAAACAATGAAATCAATAAAATCATCGAAAAACTGGATGATCACGCTGACGAATTACGGGACTGGTGTGATAACGTCGACTCTTCAAAAAATACGGTTGATAGTTATTACGAAGAATTAATCGATTTCGTTGCAGATTTAATGAAATCACGTAAACATTTTATTTCAGCTAACACTTTATCAGAATCAACAGAATTATTAGCCTGCTTACAGCTCGTCGAGCGTGTCACAAAAAATCCTTATCATTTAAATAATGCAGAAGCGCTACTCACCATGGCGAATGCAGTTGAAACGAACAGTGCTGACTTTCCTCATCTGATCAATCCTTCTCATTTTTATAAAATAGGATTGAAACGATTAGGACAAGCAGTCGGTGTTGTCGTTACGATGGGTGTCGGCGTTTACCTCTGTGTCCTTCAAAATCAAGAAAATGATAAATGGACGACACTCGGTGCGATGTGCTCATTTGGTTTTTCACTTGTTCTCACAAGCGATCTTCTCTCAAAACGGTGCAATCCGCATTCTGAAGATTTCACAAACATTCCACCGCTCAGAAATTTAAGTATATTTGCCAAAACAGCTGTTGATTTTGCAAAAAATCATAATCAACCTGCAAACGAAAATAGCGCATTATTATCTGCGCCTGTGAATCATTGATATCAATAAAAAAGGAGTTAGGCATTATGCAAGACAATACCCAGCTTGATTTATTAGATATAAAACTTGAAGAAGATACGATCGAAATTGAAGATAAAGAAGCTGAAATGCAACAATTGCATTCAGAACGATGCCAACAAATTAGTGAGATTATTCATCGTGTCAAGAATAAACATGCTGAAGCGATCACTTATAGAAGAGAACATTATTATGAGGAACGTTCTGAAATTTCAGATCAATATTATTTTTCTCTGAGTAATTTATTAGATGATTTTGGAAGCGAACCTTATGTTATGGAGAATGAAATTTCTTTGGTGGATGCGAGAGAATTGTTAGATTGTTTGCGCGCCCTCGATAAAGTGGTTCAAAATCCTTATAATTTGAATTATGCAAATGCTCTTTTAATAACATCAAAAGATCTCACTGACCAAAACGATCTTTACATACATTTATTGAATCCACCCGCTACATGGAAACAACATTGTAAAACAGTTGCTGAATTAGTTGTTGGTCTTGGATCATTAGCGATGGCGTTTGAGCTCGAAAATATTGCCATAAATGAGCCCGTTGGAAGCGATAAAGCAGTCTGGTATGGCGTGAGTGGTGTTGGGTTTGTCGGCTTAGCCTTAGTTTTACTTTATTCATATTGTACTAATGAGAAGCATCATCCTTCACTTAAACATTTCGGCGTATTTGCGCAACACGCTGTAAAATTTGTTGAAGAAAATAATAATCATCATCGATTACAGCTTGCAGGTAGGAGTCAGCATAGTTGAAATCGTTAGGTTTTAGTTTAATTGAAATTTTAATTGTTTTGATGATTGTTACGGTGCTAGCGGTTGGTGTGAGCTTGTCGTTAAAATCATTTTGGCAAAACGCGCAGTCGAATACATTGCGCACTGGCATTTTGCAAGCGATGCAATTAGCCCGATTTTCTGCGATTTCTCACAATGAAAAAATTATTTTATGTAAAAGTAATAATCAAGCGACATGCGATGGCGATTGGCAAGATGGATTTATTGTGCAACGAAAAAATAGTTTTGTGCTACATGCGTATCATTTTGAAAATATCAACGGGAAAATTTTCAGTCGATTTTTTCCGAAAGGGCGTGAAACATTAGAATTTTTACCGAATGGTTGGCCGGAAGTGCAAAATGGAACATTTTGGTATTGTAATAAACACGAAAAATACCCACGCTGGGCGATTATGATTAATCGCTCTGGTCGCGCGCGCGAAGTGTTTCCGGATGCGGATGGGCGCATTATCGATGGACGGCATCAGGTGTTGGGGTGTTGAGTTTGAAATGTAATAACTCAGCTCCCGACGAACCTCCCAGTTACGTCGTCCCGAACAAGCACCGTCAATAGTCTTTGACAAAAACACTGACCTATCACGGTGCG
>Ga0207150_1020_pt1 | contig 53633 bp, 58 predicted proteins | sample Alteio_BWMinHeat_32_FD_153526 | JGI IMG/M metagenome (GOLD analysis project Ga0207150, IMG submission 153526) | Enriched cells from forest soil in Barre Woods Harvard Forest LTER site, Petersham, Massachusetts, United States -... | ecosystem: Environmental > Terrestrial > Soil > Temperate forest >...
CAGGTCGTTCACAAAAAGGTAATCTTGTTGAGATGGTTGAATTGCCAGGTCATCCTTGGTTTATTGGATGTCAATTTCATCCAGAATTTACTTCATCGCCACGTGATGGACATCCATTATTTAAGAGTTTTATTGAAGCTGCAAAGATAAGACATCTCACGCGGGAGAAAATTCATGCAGCTCAATAATTTTAAAATGGGTCTTGATCAACCCTTTTTTTTAATTGCAGGACCTTGTGTCATCGAAGGCGAACAATTTGCATTAGATACTGCGGGTCAATTAAAAGAAATCACGCAAAAATTAAAAATCCCTTTTATTTATAAATCTTCTTTTGATAAAGCGAATCGTTCATCAGGAAAAAGTTTTCGTGGATTGGGCATCGAAGAAGGCTTGCGCATTTTATCTGAAGTCAAAAAGCAATTGAACGTCCCTGTGTTGACAGATGTTCATGAAGATACACCGATGGAAGAAGTGGCTCGCGTTGTTGATGTTTTGCAAACACCGGCGTTTTTATGTAGACAAACGAATTTTATCGAACGTGTTGCGCGCGCTGGATTACCGGTCAATATTAAAAAAGGTCAATTTCTTTCGCCATGGGAAATGAAACATGTTGTAGAAAAAGCACGCGCTGTCGGCAATCAACATATTATGGTTTGTGAGCGCGGCGCAAGTTTTGGATATAACAATTTAGTTTCCGATATGCGCTCACTGGCTGTGATGCGTGAAACCCATTGTCCTGTTGTGTTTGATGCGACACACTCGGTTCAATTGCCAGGCGGTCTTGGTGAAAGAACGGGCGGTCAACGTGAATTTGTCCCCGTACTTGCGCGTGCTGCGATTGCAGTCGGAATCGCAGGTCTTTTTATGGAAACACATCCTGATCCTGATCGCGCACCATCAGACGGCCCCAATATGTGGCCATTGAATAAAATGGAAGATTTATTAGTTTCATTGAAATCGATAGATGATTTAGTGAAAAAAAATAAGTTTTATTAATTATTAATCTGTCATCCTGAGCATAGCGAAGGATCTCCTATATATTAATGAAGAGATCCTTCGAGCAAAAAGCGCTCTCAGGATGACAGCTTTGCGTTTGGTGGAGGAAATAAAATTGCACGCACAACGTCAAACCTTATTAGAAAACAAAAACGTTTTTATTTCCTGTATCGTTCCTGTTTATAACGAAGAAGCAAACGCCAAACAATTTTTAACAACACTTGCAGAACAATTAAAAAATCTGACACAGCGATTTGAAATTATCGTTGTCGATGATGGTAGTCGCGATAATACGCTTGCAACTGTCATGCAATTACCCAAAGAATTTAACATTCGCATCATTGCATTTTCACGTAACTTTGGAAAAGAAATTGCGTTGACAGCAGGTCTTGAGCATTGCTCTGGCGATGTCGCTATTTTAATGGATGCAGATTTTCAACATCCTATCGAAGTCGTCCCCATTTTTTTAAAACATTGGGCGGAAGGTTTTGATATGGTGTATGGCGTTCGACGAAATCGTGATACTGAATCACGTTTACGCCGCGGTCTTGCACGTTTATTTTATAAATTAATGACACTGATCACTCAAATTGAAATGCCAGAACATGCGGGTGATTTTCGTTTGCTGGATCGCAAAATTGTTGATGCATTAAATGCAATTCCTGAACGCACGCGTTTTATGAAAGGATTATATGCGTGGGTCGGTTTTACAAAAACAGCGATTCCGTTTGATGTTTCTGAACGGCGAGGTGGAAAAAGCGCCTGGAATTTTATGCGTCTTGCAGATCTCGCGCTGACTGGGATCACTTCATTTTCAAATATACCGTTGCGTGTTTGGGGATTTCTCGGCGCAGTGATTTCATTGATTGCATTAATTTATGCCGTTTATATTGTCACAGTGACTTTGTTATATGGCACTGATTTGCCCGGTTTTCCCAGCATTATTGTTGCCGTGATGTTTTTTGGTGGCGTGCAATTATTATCAATTGGTATTTTGGGCGAATACATCGCCCGTATTTTTACCGAAGTCAAACAACGTCCAACATATATCATCGCGATGAAACACGGGTTTGAGGAATAGTGTTTTCCATTCTCCTCAATGATTAGATACCACAATAACATCGTTATATTGTTTTTTATGATAAAACTTTTTGTGGATGTGATTAGTAAACTGAGCAAAGCGTTTTTCATCTATCACCACAATGATTTTTTTCGCACTATTCCAACGCTGCCAAAAAGTTTTTTCTGAAATGAGCCATTCATGGGTATCTTGAAAAATCATGCCACTCCAGAGTTCACGTACCCAGTTATCACTCGATGCAATATTAGGCGAATTCCAGTCTGCAACCACTGTGATGCGTCGTTGTAAGTACAACATTAAGTCTTGATAAAAACTGAAATAGGTCACAACTTCGTCGGTTGGCTTGAGCGTTTGCTGCATATCGAGCGCCATGGGCTTGACCGAATTTTTATTTATTTTTTCTGCATTCCCAGCAAATAACAGCAGAAAGACGATGCTCGAAGCAATTAATGTGAAAATGGAATAATAAACTGGACGTTTTCGTTGATAAAACCATAATAAAATGACGCTAACCATTAAGTACATTATCGTAATCATGAGTAACCAAGTCGTGATTGGCATATGACTTCGCCATTCAGCGAAGGTCAGAATGGGTAAACCGATCCAGCAAATAGGCAATAGTATAACCATTCCAATTGTTAGAGATCGTGCGCTTCTTTCCCAGAGATGATCCAAATAATGTGCGGTGAGTAATGCGAGTGGTGGCAATGTTGGAATGATATATCCAATGGTTTTTGATGTTGGAATGGAAAAGAAAATTAAAATCGCAAAGAACCAAAGTAATAAAAATAATATGGGCGTTTGTTTTTTGAGTGATCGTGTTGATTTTCGTATGGCGCGAATACAGGCTTGAACTGCGAAGACTGCCCAAGGTAAAAAACCAGCGAAAATAATGGGTAAATAAAACCAAACAGGCACGCGATTATTAAAATCTGTTTTTGATAAAAATCGTGAGAATTGTTGTGTGACAAAAAAGTAATGGAAAAATTCTGGATTATGTTTTTGCACCAAATAATACCAAGGCATAGTGATCACTAAAAAAACGATCGGCCCGAGGATTAAATGCATTTCTTTCATGACACGCCAACGCCAGGTGGAAATGATCCAAAGACCGGTGACCATCATTGGGAAAACGATTCCAATCAAACCTTTTGTCAAAAAAGCTAAGCTGCAAAAAATCCAGGCGCTCCAATACCACTTAGAACGGGCGCGAAGCGATTCGCTATGTAGTCCATTGACGAGTGACATCAAAGCACAGCTCACCAACACGGCCACTTCAAGATCCAGATTGGCATAATGTGAAGAAGCATAATAAATGGGGCTTGTTGCAAGGAGTGCTGCGGTTAATAGACCAGTACGGCGATTAAATAATTTTCGACCGGTCAAGTAAGCCGCTAAGCATCCAAAGATGCCTAAAATAGACGGCCAGAAGCGTAATGCCCATTCATTTAATCCGAAAAGATAAATGGCAGATGCTTGTAGCCAATAATACAAAATTGGTTTATCGAGGAAGGCGACGCCATTAAGACGCGGTGTGATGAAATCATGTGAGCTAATCATTTCGCGTGCAATTTCAGAATAACGTCCTTCATCAGGTACAAATAAGGGATGACCGCCAAGTAAAATAAAATAAAAAATCCCTATCGAAAGTAAAAGAAATAGGCTATCGATTAGCCAGGTATTTTTTTGGGTTGCCAACATGGTTGAGTTTCCGTAAATTACCCCAATGAAAAAGATTATTCTTTGCGCCGACGATTATGGGCAAAACACGTCTGTATCTCAAGCTATTCTTCATTTGTTGGAGAATAAGCGCCTATCCGCGACCAGCTGTCTTACAACATATCCAGATTGGTATACTCAGGCGGGTGCTCTCCGATCGTTTAAATCGCAAGCGAGTCTTGGTTTACATTTTAATCTGACAGAAGGTAAGCCTTTATCCACTCGATTACAGCGTTCACATGGATTCATGCCATTGTCTCAGCTGCTGTTGCGTTCCAGTTTCCGACAATTGGATCAAAGTGCAATTGAGGAAGAGGTCAATGCTCAATTGGATGCTTTTCGGGAGGCTATGGGGTGTTGGCCAGATTTTATCGACGGTCATCAACATATCCATCAATTTCCAGTCATTCGAGATGCCTTGATTGCCGCCTATGAAAAAAAATTACGCGGAACGACGTGTTATTTTCGAAGTACTGCAGAATCCTATCTAAATTGTTTAACGCAAGGTGAGGCTCGTTTTAAACGGTTAGTGCTTCAATTATCCGGCGCTCAGTCGTTTAAAAAATTGCTCATACAGCGCAATATTCCTCACAATACTTCATTTTCAGGTGTCTATGATTTCAAAAAAGCTGCACGATACGCTGAATTTTTTCCAACGTTTTTAGCGAATGTTAATAATGACGGATTGATTTTATGTCATCCTGGTCTCTCGTCTGAAACAAAAGATCCTCTACAACACTCCCGCATTCATGAGTTCAATTACCTCGCAAGTGATCAGTTTATTTTGGATTGTGAGCGAGCAGGTGTCCTATTGGTTTAACCTTTAATTATATCCAGTTGACAATTATGTCATTTTGACATATTCTATTAAAGCATTAAGGAGAATAGGTTGCGTATTATTTCAAAGAAGAAAATTCGAGACTACGTTTCGAATAATGTGCAAGCTGAGTTGCCTTTGGTTGATTGGTACACCAAGATGTTAAATATCAAGGCAGACAGTCTGAACGAGTTAAAAAAGGTTTTTAATAGCATTGATTATGTAAATGGATATACCATTTTTGATATCGGCGGCAATAACTATCGATTAATTACAGCAATTCACTACAATGTGCAACGCTGCTACATAAGAGAAATATGGACACATGCTCAATATAGCAAACTTAATCATCAAGATAAGATACGAAGAGGTAAACTATGAGTTCGGCAGCTTTAAAAATTGACTACGTCGATAAAAAAACACATCACAAATTTCACTTTCCTATTGCTGTCTTTAAAAAACCCTCAAACCAAAAAGAGTATGTCTATCTTCAACGCATGCTAGACCAATTGATTGATGAAGTTAAAGGAAATGAAAAGCATCCATTAGCCATTGTTATGCAAATTATAGGAGATAATCTCGAGCATTACGATAACGAAAATCATCCGCCGATCGGGCATAATGTGAGTGATATTGATATGGTTAAATATTTAATGGAGTCGAACCATCTTAATCAGCTTGATTTAGCAGATGTTTTTGGTGGTCAAGGGAATGTTTCTAAATTTCTTAAGGGCGAACGTCCACTCTCAAAAGCGCAAATTGCTAAACTCAAAAGGCGTTTCGGCGTCAGCGCGGATTTTTTTGTGAGATAAGATGATAGAATCTTAGTATTGTCTCAGGCTGAGATTCTGTTAAGATAAAAGTGTAGTTTGTGTTAATAGATAGAAGGTTATCCGTATGGCAACGCGTGAAAGTGGTGTTGTAAAGTGGTTCAATAACAGCAAAGGGTATGGGTTCATTCAGCGGGATCAAGGCGGTGATGTATTCGTGCATTTTCGTGCGATTCGCGGAGATGGATACCGCACCCTCGAAGAGGGACAGCGAGTCGAGTTTTCTGTCACACAAGGTCAGAAAGGCGCGCAAGCTGAAGACGTGGTTGTTGTTGAACAATAATTTTTTAAATTCTCTTTAATTTATCCCCCTTTTCAAAAGGGGGAAAATATCTTCGTTCGAGTACTTACCGTTGAATTTTTCTCATAAAGAATCAGCAATCGAAAAGAAATTATTGCATTACACAGGCAAAGCCATTGCGGATTATCAAATGATCCGTGCGGGTGATCGTGTGATGGTTTGTTTATCTGGCGGCAAAGATTCATTTACTTTATTACGAATGCTAAGTCTTTTGCAGCGTCGTGCGCGTACTCGTTTTGAAATTTTTGCTTTTACGCTCGATCAAGCGCAACCCGGATGGAATGATGATGGATTGCGTGAATGGTTGACTGAACGCCATATTTCTTTTGAAATTTTGAAACGAGATACATATTCCATTGTGAAAGAAAAAATCCCAGAAGGAAATACGTATTGCTCGCTTTGTTCGCGGCTGCGTCGCGGCATTATTTATCGATATGCAGAAGAAAATAAATTTAACAAAATTGCACTCGGTCATCATCGTGACGATTTGATTCGAAGTTTGTTGATGTCAATTTTTTATAATGGCGAAATTCGTTCAATGCCGCCAAAATTATTGAGCGATAATAAACGTCACCTTGTTATTCGACCGCTCGCTTATTGTCAAGAAAAAGATATTATTCAATATGCAAATGAACAACGTTTTCCCATCATTCCGTGTACGTTGTGTGGTTCACAAGAAAATTTAAAGCGACAAAAAATCAGTTTATTGATCGATCAACTTGCAAAAGAAAATCCAAAAATTCCAAGTAACATGCTGCATGCCTTGATGAGTGTTAAGCCTAGTCAATTGATGGATAAAAAATGGTGGAATTTTTCTGAGCTCGATTCAAAACGAGAAATCACCGAGGAAAAAACAGATTTAGAATTGCCGGTTTTTGAGAAAGAATTGTTTTGATTTATAACCTAAAACTCTTTTTTTCATCTTTTCTTTTTTCTTGTTCTAGATGCTGTTTGATAGTATTTTTATGTTGTTCTTGTTGATCTAATTTTTTTTCCCACTCACGCAGATTTTTGCTTTCTTTTGCAAGGTTTTTTGTTTCAGAAAAAAATTTCGAACCTGCGCGATTCGTGCAAGCATTAGATATTGCGCAAAAAACACCGGATCGTGCAATCCAAAGCAATAATAATAAAATAAACCCAGTCAGTGGCGCCCATTCCCAATTTCGAGCAGTTCCATAGGGTGTTTCAGATAAAGGGATGCGTTGGTCGACATAATAGTCTCTTGTGCGGTGTTCATTTATTACACCTAAGTTTCGATTAAGTGTCTCACATCGTCCAGTCAGTGAATCTAGTTCAGGTGTATTTTCGACATAAGAAAATGGAACAGGTTTGTTTTGGTAATAGCAAAAATTGATTATTTCGAAATCGCCTTTCTCCCATGGATTCGTTTGACATGAAGGATTATTACCTGATCGATCGATTGAGGGAAATGTGTCTCCGTTAGAACAAAATGGATCATCATACGACGCTGTGCTATAAATTTTTTGAATGGCAACTAATTTTTCATATTCAGCGTAATCTTGTTGGGCGTTCACATGGTGTATATGTTCAGATAAATAGTGATCAACTGCTTGATACACTTGATCACGTTCATCAAGATCATCATTGTAACGTTTTTCCTCGTAATTATCATACAAATGCAATCCAACCATGCTGAGAATAGATAAAAACAGCGGAATAATGGCCCAATTACAAATATGCTTAGGCATGATGGATAATGAATCATCTTCGTGTAAAAAATAAGCGTCATGAAAATCGGCCAACCACTTCTTGAGAAATTGTTCGCCTTGAGGTCCAACAGGCTCTGCTTCTAGGACCATGCGTGTTCGCTGATTACGGTATAAATTTTTTAATTCAAAAAGATGAGTGTCAGGTGTGCTGAGTCTTCCACGACTAAAATGCTGACGAAGCATATTCGCTAATGCACGAGCATCGGTTGTTATCAGGTCAAATAAGAGTTTTCTAAATTTACGTTGCAGAACGAGTTGATTGATTTCATTATGCCAATGCGAATTCACCGAAGAAAAACAAGCTAAATCACGCGGTGTGAGATATGAAAGAATTTGTCCTTCTACTGCCTGATCCAATTCTGCATTGAATAATCCTATAAAAGGATTTTCTTCATCATGGTCGTGAAGTAAAGATTTTGATTCTTCTTGATGTATGTTTGTTTGCCAAAATCGAAACATTTTTTCCCTCATTTTTAATTTTTTTGTTCCATCTACAGACCATGAGTACGATCATTAAAAGTTATTCGTACAGGTGTCGGTGCATTTTTAATTTTATCATCGAGTTTAAGTAGTTCGAGTTTTAAGTCTTGAATTTCAGATGAGAGTGCTTCAGTTTCTTTATTGATGAGCGAAAGTGCAGCTTCTATTCCAGTCGATAGTTTTTCTTCAAATTTTCCAGCCGGATAAGGATCTTTATAATCAAATGATTCGAATTGATATTCATTCCATCGTGAGCTGTAGCGATTAACCCCTTCTCTACTGGCAATAGCGGGATCATTGGCAGGAGCTGGTTCATAAAATTCGTGATGATGGACTGTTGCAAATTCTGTTCTTGACTGAGTGACTTTTTTGAAAGTTTCAAGAATAAGATTTTTAAAATGTTTCGCTTGATCAGTTTCTGATACTATTTCGTTTTCAGTTTTTTCTTCGCTGTCAGATATAATTAATTTGTTAAGATCTTTGATGAGATCTTTTGCATGTAACTCTTTATTTTCTGTTAATTGTTTGTTGTTAAAAAAAATAAAACCATTTCTTTTACCGTTTTTATCAAGATAATCGAAGTGGTTGATGAATTCTTGAATAACATCGTTTACGAAAAGCATTTGATCAATCTCCTAAAATAAAAGTGAGGCGTGTTTGAAAGTTGTGTGCGGTAGTAAATTCAAGTAAATGAGTTATGGATTGTATTCTCTGTCATTGCAAAAATTTCGAATGCGCAAGTCTGATGCCAGAAAATCATCTCTCAAAACTTTTCCTCTCATCTCTTTTTTTTCCTTCCCTCTGTTGTTCTATTCGGATTTCCCAATCAAGGAGATTTTTGGATTCATGAGCTGACTTTTTTGTTCTCGAAAAAAATTCTGAACCGGCGCGATTTGTGGATATATTAGAAATCGCACGAAACATTCCCGAGCGAGCAATCCAGAGTAGTAATAATAAAATAAATCCTGTTATGGGTGCCCATTCCCAGTTGCGTACAGTTGCATAGGGCGTATCAGAGTAAGGAATTCTATGGTTGACATAATAAGAGTCATAAGAGTTTCCATCATTAATCAAGCCTAAATTTTGATTGAGTGTAGTGCACCGTTGGATCAGTGAATTTAATTCAGGTGTATTCTCGACGTATGAGAAGGGGATCGGTTGATTATCGTTCTCGTAACAAAAATTAGTTACGGTTTGAGTCCAGATATACCATTGATATGCTGCACAATAGGGGGAATTTTTATTTCGCTCGATGGTAGGAAAATTATTTCCTTTCTTAGAACAGTTAAGAGATTCTTCACTTCCAATCATTAAAAGATTATATGTGATTTCGCTAATATCTTTTCCATAAACTTGAGCATCGCTATATTCATTATATGCTGCTTGGTTATTGACATTGCGAATATGTTCGGATAAATACTGATCGATTGTTTGATAAACTTGATCACGTTCGTCTAATGTAGCGTTGTAACGTTTTACTTCATCAAGATCGTATAAATATAATCCTACTATACCGAGGATGCCGAAAAGCATCGGAATAATCGCTAGATTACAAATATGCTGTGGCATAACAGATAATGAAGTATTCTCATTTGAAAAATATGCATTATGAAAATTGGCTAACCAATTTTTGATAAATTTTTCCCCATTTGGTTCAGTATGCTCTACTCCAGCAATCGTACGTGTTCGTGCATTTTGGTACAAATTTTTTAATTCAACGAGATAATTGTCAGTTGTACTGAGAGGTGCTCGGCTGAAATTTTCCCGAAGTATATTGGCTAACTCGCGTGCGTCTGCTTGGATGAGGTCGAATAAAAATTTGCTAAACTCATTTTTTAGAACGAATTGATTAATATCCCTATGCCAATGTGAGTTTACAGACGAAAAACAGGCTAAATCACGTGGTGTTAGAAATGAAAAAATATTTGATTCTAGATTGGGACCGATTGCAACATTAAATAAATCGATCAGTGGATTTTCTTCGTCATGAGAAGTTATTCTCGGAAATTCAAATGAATAGTTGGATTCTTCTTCTAGTTGATGTTTATTTTGATAAAAGCGAAACATTATTTTCCCTTATTTTTATTGTAGAGGATAGCCCGTTCCCCGCATATTCTGCGGGGATATTGTTGTTATTCAGACGGGAGGTCCTTGGTCATTATGATTAGAAAACCTATAGTCCAGCGGGTGAGATCATTTGTTTCTTAGCAAATAATCTCTTTTCTTGTGTTAGACGTAATACGAAAGGTGTAAAAATAAAGAGGGCTACACCTGTGACAATCGAAATCCAACCGAGTAATCCAAAGGCATGACTAAAACCTGGATTTGATAACACTGGATTTGTGGAGGTTGTCGAACTCAATGCCAGATTAGAAAAATAACCTGATAGTGTTGCGCCTACACCTGTTGTCATCATCCAGATACCCATCATGGGTCCTTGTAAATTCACAGGGGCAAGTTGTCCAACCATCGCATAACCAATCGGAGAAATGAATAATTCCCCGACACTTTGGCAAATGTAACTGAGTAAAATCCAATTGAATCCGACATAGCCATTTGCATCTGCGAGATGTATGCCAATAGGTAATATGGCAAGACCTACACCGATGATCAGCAATGCAAATGAAAACTGGATAGGAATGGAAATGTTAACACCACGATCCCGCAGCCAAGAGAAGAAAACACTGAGTAAGGGACCACCCGTGATGATAATGACGGTATTAATGTTTTGCACCCACTGAGGCGCAATAAGAATACCTAAATAATGACGGTCAACGTTGCGTTCGATGAATAAGTTCAATCCCATGGGCGCCATTTGATAAAGTGCCCAGAAGATAACAGAGGCAAGGGCTAAGATGAGATACGCCCAGATCTTTTTGCTGGCAGCAGCATTTGGTTGCGTCAGCGCAAAATAACCAATGATGAATATCGTGATAACACCGACCGTCATGATGAGATTATTACTGACACTCGCATTTTCAAGGAGCAAGCGCAAACTGAGCGCAAGCGCTGTGATGGAAAGAATGCCTTTGAAAAGCGCTGTGCGTTTTTGGTCTTCTGGTAAATTGAGGTAAGTTGTTTTGGTGTCACAAAGTTTTCCCCAATGAGACAAGGTGAGGAACAAAGTGATAACGTTGCCCGCGCCTGCTAACAAAAATAACATGTGATAAGCATTTTGTAATTGCAGATAGCCGCTCACCGAAAAACCGATGAAAAAGCCAACATTCATGCCGCTGTAATTCCAGAGGAAAGCAGCTTCACGACGTTTATCTTCGGGTTGGAAGAGTTGTGTGAGCATGCAGTTAATGCAAGTGACATTTAAACCTGCACCCGTTAAGAATGCAGCAAGTCCCCAGTAGAGTGCATTGGTCGTTGGCATTGAGATGAAAATACAGCCCACGACTTGTAGAGCCATACCGACTGAGAAAAGGCTTCGATAACTCATGAAGCGACCACCGACATAACCGCCTAACAAATGCAATGCATAATTGAAAGCGATAAATGAACTGGTGACACCGTTTGCAACGGTATCGGGCATATGTAAACCATTCGTGGCATAAAGCACGAGAGTGGAATACAAAACGCTATAAGCAAATGTAGCGAACATTTGGATGAAAAAAAGTGCGCCCGCTCCTTTAGGCATGATGTCCGTATATCTTTCGTATAAACTTTTTTTCCGAGACAAAGTTTGGCTCATGTTATTTTCTCCAAGCACTATATTTTTAGTAGTTTGCCGGGAATGAGCTGCAGATGGGCAGAACAATCGACAACTTTATTCATAACCTAAAATCAAGCAGAGTGCAACGGGGTTTTTGCAAAAAGCTTCAGGTAAACGTAAAACGGAAATAAGATAAATAAATAAGTTTGCCAACGGACGATTAATCAATTAACATTTGGCCCCATTAAATTAGTTTATGCTCATCATTCGCCTGTTATCGTGTTAAACATTGCGCCCGTAGCTCAGTTGGATAGAGTATCTGGCTTCGAACCAGAGGGTCGGGAGTTCGAATCTCTCCGGGCGCGCAGTTCAGGATCGTCGCTATTTCAAATTTAATTATATATTTGCTCAATCGCTTGAATCACTAACATCGCTTCATCTTTGAGTGTCGTGAGCGAAAAAATAGGATCCGTTTTTTTATTTAATGCTTCTTCAAGCGCAATAATGGCATCCAGCAATCGTGGTGTTCCACAATAACAAACAGCACTCTGCAAACGATGATTTGCAGCTTTTGCTTTAATCATATTTTTATTTCGTAATGCAATTTCAATTTGCTCGATATCATTGAATAAACTCCCACGAAGACAATGTAAAATTTCACGATGCAGTTCTGGTTTTTGGTGCGCAAGTTTCAAACCTAATTTAAGATCAAGAATGGATTTCATTATGTATGTACTCTTCTCACGTCAATGACATGATGCAATTGATGTAATTGGTTGATGAGTTGTTTGAGTTGTGTCGTATTTTCGATTTTGATGGTTATAAAAATATGTGTGAGATTATTTTTGTGACTGATCATTGATTTGAGTGAAACCAAATCAATTTTAATATTGGCTAACAATGCCGTAATTTCTTTTAATAAATTTTCTCTGCTACCAGCAAGAATTTCGATATCGGCATAATAGTGGTCATGTTTATGTTTATCCCAAGCAACAGGAATTAATCTTCCTTCGCGCGTTGAAATTTCATCGCGAATGGAACGACAATTTTCTCGATGAATGGAAATACCACGACCTTGGGTGATGTACCCAATGATTGCATCGCCTGGAATTGGTTTACAGCAACGTGCTATGCGAGTTAATAAATCGTCGACGCCAGCAACATGAAATCCAGTAGAACTCGTTGACATCTGATGTTGTTCAGGGGGTGTTGATGCGTGAGGCAATGGTTGTAATTTTTGTTTTTCTGGACTTGGTTTTTCAATTTTTTGTTCAGCATCGAGTTGTCTAAACCAATGCGCAACTTTAGCGCGTGCGCGAGAGGTTTTTAAATAACCTGCATGTTGGTTGAGCCAATCTCGACTCGGTCCAGCGCCTTCATGGGCTGTAATAATTTCAACAACATCACCTGTTTGTAATGTACGCGTGAGAGGAACAATATGCCCACGAATTTTTGCGCCGCGACAACGATGTCCGATTTGCGTGTGAATATGATAAGCAAAATCGAGTGATGTTGCACCGACAGGCAAATCAATAATATCACCTGCAGGTGTCAAAACATAAATCGTATCATTTAACTGTAGATTGAGTTGCGCAGGTGCTTGTTGCGTTAAATCAGTTTGCCACGCTAACAATTGACGAAGTAATGTGATACGTGCATCAACCCGTGCTTCCGTTTCTTTATACACCCAATGTGCAGCTAAACCATGTTCTGCTTCATCGTGCATTTGTTCTGTGCGAATTTGGATTTCAAGTGTTTTTCCATTGTAATCGAGTACGGCTGTATGAATTGAGCGATAACCATTCGGTTTAGGATGACTAATATAATCATCAAATTCTTCCGGAATTTGTTGGTAAAGTTGATGCACAATACTTAACGCGGCGTAACAAGATTCATTGTCTGAAACAATAATTCGAAGCGCACTGAAATCATAAATGTGTTGATAATCGACTGCTTTTCGTATCGCTTTTGAATAAATACTGTGAATGTGTTTTGCGCGTCCTTGAATAGTGGCTTTAATTCCAGATTGATCCAAATGTGTTTTAATTAGAGTAATATTTTCCGCAATTCTTTTTTCACGATCAATTCGTTTTTCAGCTAAAAAATCAGCGATGGCTTTGTAGATACTTGGATGAATAAAATGAAAAGCAATATCTTCTAATTCCCACTTGAGCTGTCCAATGCCCAATCGATTAGCGAGTGGCGCATAAATATTTAATGTTTCTTGTGCAATGCGTGCGCGTTCGGCTGGATTAATATTTTTAATGCCTCGCATGATACACGTTCGCTCAGCGAGGCGAATGAGAACTGCGCGAATATCAGATGTCATCGCTAAAAATGCTTTACGTAAGCGATCTAATTGAATTTGCCCGCGTGCTTGCAACGTGTCGAGCATATCCATGTGTAAAACATCTTGCACAAGTTTAGTAATAGATTCGCCCAGATTTTTTTTCAAGACGTCGTGATCCAATTTAACTTGTCTTGCGATACCAATGACGATAGCTGATGCAGCTGTATCAGCGTCGAGATGCATATCCAATAAAATATCAGCCATTTCCAAGCCTTGTTCAAGAAAAGGTTGGCCGTAAAATGTAGTTAAACCAAGACTCGCTGTGCGCGTAAATTCTGCGGCTTGTTTAATCGATGTGATATCTTTCAATTGTACATAACGACGAAAATGCGTTAACCACGCATCAAGATTGATGGATCCATCAGATAATTTCGGAAATGTTTGCTTGACGGTGACCATGCGATTTTTTCCGTTTAACTGAAGTAAATAAAGCGATCACTTCAATATGGCTGGTATGAGGAAACATATTGATGACGCCAATTTTTGTTAGATGATAACCGTGTGTATGCACTAATTCACCCGCATCTCGTGCGAACGTAGCGGGATTACAGGAAACGTAAACGATTCGCTCTGCTTCGCATTGTGCCAATAAAGGAATAATTTCTTTTGCGCCAGTGCGAGGTGGATCAAGCAAAATACGATCATATTTTTTATTGAGCCAAGAAGCATTTTTGTTAGGTTCCATTAAATTTTCTGCAAAAAACAAGGTATTTGTGATCTGATTATGCGCTGCATTTTCTTTTGCGCGATTAACCATGTCCTGGCTTCCTTCAATACCTGTTATTTGTTTCACTCGACGCGCAATCGGTAATGTAAAATTTCCGAGACCGCAAAAAAGATCAAGTACATCATGTTCAGGTTTTAAATCGAGTAAATCGATCGCTTGTTGAATCATGTGCAAATTGATTTCATGATTAACTTGCGTGAAATCCATCGGATGAAATTGCATTTCAATGTTGTGGTCAGGTATAAAATAACTGAGTTTTTCTGGCGTATGTTCAGGCCAAATTTTATGAACAGAAAGTGGTGCGTTCGGATGTAACCAAATATCGAATTGATAATCTTTGCCGAGTTGTTTCAAGCGTTGAATATCATTGTCAGTAAGCGGTTTCAGATGTCTGAAAATAAGCGCAACGACCGCATCACTCGCAGCCACTTCAATTTGTGGAATGTCTGTGTAACAACTTAATTGTAAAATGACATCGGCAATTTTTCTTAAACGTGTGCCAATGCGCGGATCCAGCACAAGACATTGTTCAATATCCGCTAAAAAATTACTGGATTTTTCGCGAAAACCGATTAGCAATTTTTCTTTTTTGTGAACGTAACGTACGCCGAGGCGCGCTTTGCGTCGATAACCTAAAGTATGTCCCACAATAGGTTGTATCCATTCTTCTGGCGAAACTTTCCCAAAATGCTGTAATTGTTCTTGCACAATTTTCGTTTTGAAATCGATTTGATCGGACATCGCAATGTGTTGCATGCTGCAACCACCGCAAATAGAAGCATGTGGACAAGGCGGTAAAACGCGCATAGGTGAAGGTGTTAAGATTTCAGCGACTTCTGCTTCGTTAAATCGTCGATGTTTTTTGATGTTTTTGAGAATAACTTTTTCGTTAGGAAGTGCACCATCAACAAAAGTTACTTTCCCGTCGATGGAGGTCAGGCCTCGGCCTTCATGACTAAGTGATTGAATAATTGTGATATTTGATTCTGATGACATGGTAATAATACGTGATGAATTTTAATAATGCAACATGATACCAGGCCCGTCAAGTGGTGTAAAAATCTAGGTGACTACTTGACTGAAAATTCAGCAAAAATAAATATTTGTTTAATGTGTCACCCATTTTTCGAATATCTTCTATAATGAATATGGGTGTTTTCACAGGTTGTTGTCCGGAACCGTACGAGATGTAAACCTGAAGGGAACCCGACTTGTGAACATGGTGCGCCATCCTCATCGCGATGTAGGAGAGCCTGAAGTGTTCCAGAGGTTTCCGCCATAGATTGAAAAGGGCTCCGCGCGACGCAATTTGTGAAAACACTCATTATCTCATGCTCAAACGATTGTTAATCGCAGTTCGTTCTGTGTCAGTATTTTCGACCATTTGATTAAGACATTTTCGATGTGGAGATGTATCATGATGCTCTCTTAAAAGCCAATGATAAAGGGTATTGATGATGAATCCGACTATTCAACTCGAAAATCAATTTAATGCACATAACTATGAACCTTTACCTGTTGTATTAACGCATGGTGAGGGGGTTTATGTTTGGGATGATAAAGGCAATCAATACATCGATATGATGAGCGCATATTCTGCTGTGAGTCATGGTCACTGTCATCCTAAACTCGTTCAGGCATTGACAGAACAAGCACAAAAACTGAGTTTAGTCTCTCGTGCTTTTTATACGAATCGATTGGGAGAGTTTTTGCAAAAAGCGTGTGCAGCTACAAAACAACAACGCGCATTACCAATGAATAGCGGTGCAGAAGCCGTTGAGACAGCGATGAAAGTTGCGCGCAAATGGGCGTATGAAGTGAAAAAAGTCAAACCAGATGCGGCAGAAATTATCGCATGCGAAGGAAATTTTCATGGACGCACGATCGCGATCATTGGACTGTCGAGTGAACCGCAATACAAGAAAAACTTTGGACCTTTTCCAGCGGGATACAAACTGATTCCCTATGGCGATGCTGAATCGTTGCGTAAAGCCATTACGCCGAATACCGCTGCATTTTTGGTTGAACCGATTCAAGGTGAAGCAGGCATTGTTGTGCCACCTGAAGGATATCTCAAAAAATGCGCTGAAATATGTCGTGAAAATAATGTCCTTTTGATTGCAGATGAAATTCAAACCGGATTAGGACGCACAGGAAAATTGCTCGCGTGTGAACATGAAAATATCCAACCTGATGCTGTGTTATTAGGTAAAGCATTAGGGGGTGGATTTTTACCTGTCTCTTTATTTTTAACACGCCATGAAGTCATGGATATTTTAAAACCGGGTGATCATGGCAGTACCTTTGGTGGTAATCCTTTGGCTGCAGCACTCGGAATTGCGGCGCTCGATCTTTTGTTTGAAGAAAAATTAATTGAACGTTCTGCTGAGATGGGTGCGTATCTCCGTTCTGCATTGTCTCGACTTTCTTCACCAATTATTGCTGAAGTACGTGGTCGTGGATTACTGGTTGGACTTGTTATTAATCCACGCTATTATTCTGCGCGAGAAATTTGCTTACGACTGCTTGAAAAAGGCGTGCTGACAAAAGATACCCATGATACTGTAGTACGTTTAGCGCCGCCGTTAATTATTACGCGTGAACAAATTGATCAAGTAGTGGCTGCAATTTCTAATGTATTGGTTGAGGCAGAAGCCGCTTGCAAACAGGGGTTTGAAAGGGAGTAGGTTATGAACAAATGGATACTTGGCGTGTCACTAACTCTTTTGGCAGGTCTTACGAGCAACGTTTTTGCAGATGCGATAAGTGATGTCGAATTACAACTTGCGACGCAACAATTACCTGCCGCAGATGCGGCGCTCGATCAAGGGAATTATCAAAAAGCTTTAGCGATATATAAACATTTTGCAGATGAGGGTATCACTGAAGCAGAATATCAGGTTGCATGGATGTATCAACATGGATATGGCGTCGATAAAAATGATGACGCAGCTGCAGCTTGGTATATGAAAGCCAGTGGTGTTTTGCCTGCTGCTCAATATGCCATGGGCACATTATATTATTTCGGTGTTGGCATCGAACAAGGACTTGCGCCAGCGGTTACATTTTACAAACGAGCCGCAGTTGCAAAAAATTCGCGCGCGCAATATATGATGGGTTTTCTCAGTGAAAATGGCCAGGGACTCGCGCAGGATCCTTCAGTTGCAATTGATTGGTATACCCAAGCGGCAAATCAAGGCTTGCCGAATGCACAATATAACCTAGGCTATCTTTATTACACCGGGCAGAATGTTTCAAAAGATCTCGTTAAAGCAGCCAGTTGGTTTAACATGGCAGCTCAGCAAGGCTTTGCAAAAGCGGAAGCAATGATGGGTGTGATGTATAGTCAAGGTCTGGGTGGTATCACAGTTGATAAAAAGCAAGCTGTTCACTGGTATAATGCGGCGGCTGAACAAAACGTCCCTGAGGCAGAATACAATTTAGGTGTTTCATATTACAATGGGAACGGTGCACCACAAGATGCTCTACTCGCATTAAGCTGGGTCAAAAAAGCGGCAAATCAAGGATTGGCGATTGCGCAATATCTTTATGGCTATATGGTTTTTAATGGTGTTGGGATGCCTGCGGATAAACAATCAGGTATGGAATGGTACGCAAAATCGGCAGCGCAAAACTTACCTGACGCACAGTTTGCTTTAGGCTATTTATATCACAATGGATTAGGTACACAAAAAAATGATATACAAGCGCTCGCTTATTTTCAGGCTGCAGCAAAGCAAGGTTTAGCGAATGCGCAATATATGACGGGGCTTTTCTTTCAACAAGGTCTCGGAACACCAAGCGATCAAATTGCAGCCGCAAATTGGTATTCTTTGGCAGCGCAGCAAGGCATGGATAATGCGCAATTATTATTAGGCGTGATGTATGCGGAGGGTCAGGGCATCAAGCGTGATGATCGAGAAGCGTATGCTTGGCTCGATTTGGCTTCGACCTCGAATAACAATCAAATTCGTGGTGCTGCAATCAAAATGCGTGAGGAAGTTGCAAAAGCGATGAAACCAGATGATATTGCTGCTGCAAAGGATTTATCAAAGCGATATTACAGTAAGTATGCAGAAAAATAATTGAGTAGCGTGGATGAGGTATTTGTGCGGATTTTTACATATATTTTCTTAGGTTTGATTATTTTTATCGGTGTAACATTTGCGATATTGAATCCACAACCTGTTACATTTGACTATTGGATCGCCAAACGGACATTGCCTTTGTCTCTTCTGGTCACTTTAATTTTTGTTGGCGGATTTTGTTTGGGATTATTGATGAGTGGTTGGTTTATTATACGGGCGCGTTGGAAAAACCGCTCACTTACGCAACGTTTAAAAATGGTTGAAAAAGAAGTTCAAAATTTAAGAACAATTCCTTTACGAGATGAACATTAATGATCTGGTGGATAATTTTAGTTGCTGCAACATTAGCTGGTGCTTGGTGTCTTGGATACCGAGCGCGTTGGCATCGTGTTGCCGCACAAAAAATTGGATTACGCCGCGATTATTTGGTTGGTCTTAATTATTTGTTAAATGAAGAGCCTGATAAAGCGGTCGATGTTTTCATACGCATGCTTGAAGTGGATAGTGATACGGTTGAAACACATTTGGCTGTTGGAAAATTATTTCGACGTCGTGGTGAAGTGGATCGTGCAATTCGTATTCATCAAAATTTGATTGCGCGCCCACAATTAGATAAATCTTATCGTGAACAATCATTATTCGAATTAGGCCAAGATTATTTAAGCGCGGGGGTGCTAGATCGCGCCGAACGCGTGTTTTTAGATGTGGTTGATATTCGCCAATATGCATTGCCAGCATTGAAAGCGTTGCTGGATATTTATCAACGAGAAAAAGATTGGGAAAATGCTATTAAAATCGCAGAACGTCTTGAGAAACGGGTACAAGATAATTTGCATCCTATTATTGCGCATTATTATTGTGAACTCGCAGAACGTGCATTTTCGAAAAAACAAATTGAATCAGCGAATCAATTTTTAGATAAAGCGCTGCAAGCAGATTCAGATTGCGTGCGCGCCAGTTTATTGCGCGGGAAAATTGAAATCAGTCAAGGCGATTTTCGTTCTGCATTGAAATCGCTTAAAAAAATTCAATCACAAAATCCAGATTATCTTTCTGAAGCAGTCGATGGGTTGGCGTCATGTTATGAAGGTCTTTCAGAAGAAGACAAAATGGTTCATTATTTTATGAAATTACTCGAACAATATCCGCGCGTGCCCGTTGTGTTAATTCTTTCTGAACGTATTCGTCGTCAGAAAGGTGATCGTACAGCAGCAAAATATGTTGCAGATTATGTGCGTCGTTATCCTTCGTTACGAGGACTACATCTTTTTATCAACTTGTATATGTCTTCTGTCGAAGGACGTGCGCGCGATGATTTAATCATATTGCAAAATCTCACCAAGAAATTATTAGCAGATAAACCGGAATATCAATGCGTTTCTTGTGGTTTTTCGTGTAATTCGCTTCACTGGTTATGTCCTGGTTGTCGTCAATGGAGTACGATCAAGCCGTTGTATTGTCTTGAATCCTGATTAGTCGTGTCATGTCTTCTATTAAATTACATCGTTTAATTTCTGTAGCACCGATGATGGATTGTACTGATCCACATGAACGCTATTTTTTGCGTTTAATTTCACCGCATGTCTTACTGTACACAGAAATGGTGACCATTGCGGCGCTATTGCATGGTGACACTGAAAAATTATTAGATTTCGATCCATTCGAACATCCTGTGGCTTTGCAGTTAGGTGGATCTGATCCCAAAGATCTCGCGGTATGCGCGCGCATGGGCGAAGCAGTGGGTTATGATGAAATTAACCTCAATGTGGGTTGTCCCAGTGAGCGTGTTAAAGCAGGGCGTTTTGGTGCTTGCTTGATGCTAGAACCGCAATTAGTTGCAGACTGTGTATCAACGATGAATCAAGCCGTTAAAGTGCCTGTTACAGTAAAATGTCGTATTGGTGTTGATCATGCGGATTCGTACGCTGAATTACAAACATTTGTTCAAACAATATCAGAAGCAGGGTGTGAGGTTTTTATTATTCATGCTCGTAAAGCGTGGTTAAATGGATTAAGTCCAAAGCAAAATCGTGAAGTACCTCCGTTACAATATGAAATCGTCGAACAAATTAAAAAAGATTTTCCTCATCTAACCATTATTTTAAATGGTGGGATTAAAACAGTTGCAGCGATTGAAGAACATTTAAAAACGATTGATGGCGTAATGTTAGGACGCGAAGCTTATTCAAATCCTTGGATTTTGGCTGAGATTGAAAAACATATTTTTGAAAATGATAAAATATCCGATCGAAAATCTATTCTCGAACAATATCTCATCTATATTGAAAATCAAATAAAAAAAGGTGTTCGATTAACAAATATTTCACGGCATCTTCATGGATTGTTTCAAGGACAATTAGGTGCTCGTGCGTGGCGTCGATATTTGAGTGAGCATGCGCATAAACGAGGGGCTACTGCAGATGTTATTCGTGAAGCGATGAAAATGATTGGGATTGTTGAATAGATCGCCCATTTTCCTTCTCCCCTTGTGGGAGAAGGTGGTGCGCAGCACCGGATGAGGGGTGTTTTTCCGTATCATCTCCCCCTCACCCGCCGCGCTACGCGCGTCGACCTCTCCCACAGGGGGAGAGGTGAAAAATATTGTAATAGTACATGACTAAAAACGAGGAATTTATGATTCAACTAATGTCTAACTTATCCGATAAAATTGGTTTATTAGGTGTTGCGTTTATTTTGTTGGCGTATCTTTTGTTAAGTACCGCAAAAATTCAATCCAACAGTTTGAAATATCATCTTTTAAATTTTACTGGTGCTTGGCTCATATTATTTTCCTTATATTTTCATTGGAATTTGGCTTCTGTTGTGATTGAAGTGGCGTGGATTATGATTAGCGTCGTGGGAATTTACCGAGTTGTGAAAGCGTAGCAAGCTCTTAAGGCTCGCCTTCTTCATTTGTAGGAATTTCACCCTCTGGTCCCGGGATGCGATGTTGTTCATCGGCCCAAGCGCCTAGATCAATGAGTTTGCATCGTTCAGAACAAAAAGGTTTATATGGATTATCTCCACGCCAAGTACTTTTGGTATGACAACGAGGACAAATGATTTCTGATGGGTTATCGTTCATGATTATGCCGTGCAATAAGAAAGCCAAAAAGGAAGATCGCGTTGATACTGCGTGGGGCGAACAGCGATAGATGGTACGTAAAAACGGATACTCAGAAAATGTCTGCTGAGACTGATTTCGGGATAAGCTTCGATGGATTTTCCAACATGCACTCGGAGAAGTCTTAAGTTGGTTTGTGAATCGAGTAATTCTTGATAAAAACCGCTAGTCGCATCTTTATTGTGCGGGCGCGCTTCTTCACGCATTAGACGTAAAATCAAACTGCATGCCAGTCGTACGTTGTCAAACTCTGCTAGCCAAGCGCGAATGGTGGATTGCCTTTTTTGTAAAGGTTGCTTTAGCCAATAATGATATAACGGAGAATCAAAGTTACAACCACCACCGGGTGTTGAAAGATGTAGCCTGAGACTATTCAGCAGTTCAATTTCTCGTAATGTATGGCCAATTTTCCCGCTGTCATTAATAAAGCCTTGACTCAGTTTGTCTAATTGTTTGAGCACAACATCGAGTTTGGACTGATCTACGGCTGGAGAGGCTTCATGGCGAGAGAGTGAACGCATTTGTTGTCCAAGTTCAGTCGCTAATTTAGCTTTGAGATCGGGTCGTTCTAATAGCTGTAGGATGTTGATCAGTGTGGCGATGACATTACGCGTGCCCTGGATAGATTCGTCTTTGATCTCATGGTCGGCTTGGTTTAATAAATGTTCAAGACGGAGGCAAACCCGGGTTAGTTCGTTTAATGGTTGTTCGTAACTCACAACATCAGTTGGATTCATAATAACCGCTCAAGAAATCAAACTTATTTAATGTCGAATGATAGCATGATTTTCGATCAGCTCAATAAAAATACTTTTCAACTTTGTTTTGATAATAATAAATATCGTTGATGCAAGTCTTCAACCTGCGCTTTTAATTCCTCTAAATGTCCGGTGTTCGTAATGACATCATCTGCTTTTTTTAAGCGTTTTTCACGACTGGATTGAGAGTCTAAAATGCGGGATAAGATGTCAGCTGAAATACGATCTCGTTCTTCAACGCGTGATTTTTGCAGTTCTTCTGTCGTATCGACAACTAAAATGCGTTGAATAATTGGGTCTGGCGTTGATTCGGTCAGCAAGGGTATGACGATAATGCAATACGGCGTTTGATGAAAATTCGTCTGGCGCTTCATTTCTTCACGAATAAGCGGATGTAATAATCTTTCAAGCCAATGCCGTTCAGAGTCGTGTGTAAAGATAATGTGACGTAATTTTGATCGATCAATGGTTTTGTCTTTCTGCAGGATTTGGTGAGTAAAATGATGGATAATTTCTTGGTAAGCGTGTTGTCCGGGTTGAGTAAGCTCGCGTGCAATCACATCGGTATCAATGATTGGAACATTTTTTTCAGCAAATAAGGCGGCTACTGTTGATTTACCGCTTCCGATGCCACCTGTTAATCCAACGACTAACATATAGATTGATCACGCCATTAATCGTGAAATAGTATGCAAAATGGCGTTACCTCGTACTAAACTAATCCATCCGGCAACGGCTAAATAAGGTCCAAAAGGAATGGGTACGCTTTTGAATTGGTGTTTGACGGCGAGTTGAACGATTCCAAAAATTAAACCAGTGATAGAAGCAAGTAAAATGATGATGGGTAATTGCTGCCAACCCAACACCGCACCTAAGGCGGCCAAAAATTTATAATCGCCCTGACCCATGCCATCTTTGCCTGTCGCAAATTTAAATAAAAATTGTACCGTAGCGAAGATGAGATACCCTGCGATTGCACCAATGATTGCGTCATGCGTATTCGCAAAGATATTAAACAAGCTAGCAAATAAGCCAATCCAGACGAGTAAAAGTGTCAATGCATCTGGTAATAGATGATGATCGAGATCAATAAAAGTGAGTGCAATAGCAATCCAAGTAAATAATAACCCCACTAACGTTTGTGGTGATATACCGAAGCGCATTGCGACATAAATGGATGTTAAGCAGCAAACCAGCTCGACTAATGGATAACGCATCGAAATTCGCGTATGACAAAAAGCACATCGCCCTTTGAGGACTAAAAAGCTGATGATTGGAATATTGTGCCAAGGTTTAAGTGGATGATTGCATGCAATACAATGCGAAAACGGTAACCATAGATTTATTTTATCTTGTTCAGAAGGTTCGAGAGGTTTGAGACCTAAATAAGCGCGGCATTCTTGATTCCAGGCATTTTTCATCATGATCGGAAGGCGCCAAATGACGACATTCAGAAAACTGCCGATGATCAAAGCGAAGGCCGCGATCACTAAAAGAAACAAATTGTCGTGTTGCATAACAAAACGTATCGTGTCCATTAAATAACGCTTCCCAGTTTAAAGATGGGTAAATACATTGCAACCAAAAGAGCTCCGATTAAAACACCAAGAATGACCATAATCAAGGGTTCCAGTAATTGACTACTTAAAGAAATGAAATGATCTACCTCAGATTCTAAAAAATCGGCCGCTTTCAGCAGCATTTTTTCGAGTGTGCCGGATTCTTCGCCAATTTCAATCATTTGTTCAACGATGCTTGGGAAGAAACGTGATTTTTGTATTGCGCGATGGAGTTGTTGTCCTGTGACGATTTCTTGTCGTAATTGTTGGATAGTCGCGCCATAAATGGAATTGCCTGAGGTCGGAGCGAGTAAATCGAGTGCATCAGGTAATGGAAGGCCCGCAGTGAATAGTGTGGCGAGTGTGCGGCTGAATCGCGCATGTTGAATTTTACAAATGATGGGTCCCAATAGAGGAAGCCTAAGCTTTATGGTATCGATATATTTTCGGATGAGAGGTTTGTCACGGGTGCGTAACAAAATATATGTCAAGAGAATGAAAACGCCCACGATTAAAATAAAATATTTTCGCAAAGCGGCTCCAGTGGCAATAACGATTCGCGTGAATAGAGGTAATTGACTGTGCATGTCGGAAAATAATGTAGCGAATCTCGGCGTGATAAATAATAGCATGATGAGTGTAATGAGTGTCGCAATAGAAACAGTGATCGCAGGATAAAATAATGCTTGAATAATTTTGCGTCGCAAGGTTCTGATTTCCTCTCGATGCATTGCAACACGTTCAAGCATGACGTCTAAGGTTCCTGATTTTTCACCTGCTTCAATTAACTGACATGTAACGGGATCGAAATAGCACGGAAAGCGCCTTAAACTTTTTCCAAAACCCATACCATTCTGGATATCTTCTGTTAAAGCAGTGCAGATAGGCTTTAGTTTTTGTTGGTCTAAGTTTCGTCCAATAACTTGAATGGTTTGTAGCAATGGAATGCCTGCCAGAATGAGAGTAGCCAACTGTCGAAAGAATAAAATAAGGTCAGACGCGGTAATTTTATTTTGACGCTGAAAAAAAGAAATTCTTTTTTTTCGAATTGAAATCACACGAATATTTTTTTTATACAGCGCATAACGTGCGTGATTTTGAGTCGGTGCAGCAATTTCCCCCGAAATTGATTCGTTTGCCAAAATGCCTTGCCATATCCATGTCAAATTGTGTCGCGTTTTCATATAGAAAGAACTCGTGTTAATTCAGAGAGTGAAGTAATCCCGCATTGAACTTTTTCTAAACCTGAAGAAATTAAATTTTTAAAACCATTTTTTTCGGCTATCTGTAATAAATTCAGTTTGGATGTTTTTTGTTGTATTGCTTCACTGATTGTTTCATCAATAGGTAAAAATTCATAAATAGCTGTTCGTCCGTTGAAACCGCCATAACATTTTTGACAGCCTTGTGCGCGAAAAATAATAGGTGTATCCATTTTGATTGATTGAAATAGTGTTGGAATTGCTGTGTCGCGTATTCGACAATGCGTACATAAAGTGCGTACAAGACGTTGTGCAATGATTAATCGTATGGAGTCCGTTAAAAATCCTGCTGGAATTTGCATGGATTGTAAACGTGAAACGGCATCGATTGCTGAATTCGTATGAAGTGTTGAAAGAACGAAATGACCTGTTTGTGCAGCTTGGATCGCAATTTCAGCAGTTTCAGTATCACGAATTTCGCCAAGCATGATAATGTCTGGATCTTGACGTAAAAGTGCACGTAATATTTTTGCGAAAGTTAAACCAATTTTTGCATTGATGTTAATCTGATTGATTCCGGGCAGCTGGATTTCAACGGGATCTTCGACGGTTGAAATGTTTTTTTCTGACTTGTTTAAGTAAGACAACGCAGCATAAAGTGTAATTGTTTTCCCGCTACCGGTTGGACCCGTTACTAAAATCATTCCTTGTGGTTGAGAAATTGTTTTTTCAAATAATTGTTGTTGCATAATATCCATTCCAAGTTCGGAAATGTCAGGCTGTTTTTGTTGATTGTTGAGTAGTCGCAAAACTATTTTTTCGCCAGACATAACAGGGCAAGTGTTAATTCGAATATCTGTTTCTTTAAAACGAAATCGTCCATCTTGCGGTAGTCGCTTTTCAGAAATATCGAGACGTGCCATGACTTTCAGGCGAGTTGTGATGCGTGAAACCAATCGTTTTGGCATTTCATTGATAATGTGTAATACACCGTGTTGACGATATCGGATGCGGCATGAATTGTCGAAAGGTTCGATGTGAATATCAGACGCAGATTGTTGTTGCGCGCGTACAATAATATCGTCAACCAGCTGAATGAGCGGTTCATCTTGATTGTCTAACTCTTCAATTTCGTTTTCGTGTTCAAGGTCAATTTGCTCAATCAAATCATTTGAATGATTGGCATGACGAAAAAATGTATGATCAAGCCATTGTTCTAGTGTTTCATAAGCAATAACATGTACGCGAATTGTTAAGCCAGATTGAAAAGCCACGGCATCAATCAGTGATGCATCCGTGGGATCAATCATGGCTATGTCTAGTGTTTGGTTTATTTTTTTAAGTGGAATGATTTTAAATTGTTGCAAGAAACGTGCATTAAGAAATGATTGTTCATTCATTTCGTCAGAAATATTTTCAATGGATGCAATCGGTACGCCCAATAATGTATGTATGCAATGTGCTAATTTTTCTCCGCTGATTATTTTTTTTTGTGCGATATGGTTAATAAGTGAAGTATTGTGTTGCTTAGCTTCTTCATTGAGTTTTTCAATTTCAGAAAATGAAATCAGGCCATAGTTGGCGAGTTGCTTCGCCAACTGGATAAAGAATGATTCATAACGTCGCATGATTATGCTTCGCACAGTGATGAAGTGAGACACGTCCCCCCAATTGTCCAAGCGCTACCGTCAGCGTTTGGCGTTAAGATATACGTGGCATTGTCCGCGAGATCGGTTGCTTGCGCAGTGATGACACCTGCGTCTATTTTGAGGCTCGCGAGATTTTTTGTGGCAGTAGGTTCTGCGGGAATTCCATGTACACTGGCTGTTAAATCTTTCGCAGCCAGACCTTGTTGTAAAGCGAGAGAAACAGCGGTTTGATAGGGCGCCGTTGCAGCAATGACCTCAGTAAAACGTGCGCGTTTGGTGTAATTCTGATAAGACGGAATGGCAATTACCGAAAGAATGCCAATAATAGCGATGACGATCATGAGTTCAATCAACGAAAAACCTTTTTGTTGCGTCATAGGCAAATGCTCCTCAAATAGAAAATGAAAAATAATTCGGAAAAATGCATGTGAAAACGCAGTGAGACTGTTTAAAGTCGAGATGGGAAAAAATGGGGGGTGTTTGGCGAGAATAAAATTTATAACTTCATTGGCGTTTAAATGCAAGTGATTTTTGAATTTCTATTGCGTTCCCGACAGCTTTGCCCTATATTTCGCCCTCATGCCGACGTAGCTCAGCCGGTAGAGCAACTGATTCGTAATCAGTAGGTCAGGTGTTCGATTCACCTCGTCGGCAATTAAAAATATATTAAAAATCAATAACGTATAATATAACCCTAAACAGGCAGCGAGAAAAATGAACATATTTTGTTCGCTCGTAGCCAAAAATGGGACACTTTGCAAGACGATGCAACAAAGGGAGGGGTTGCCGTAGAACCGACTTACTGCCTACGGACATTTTGTTAGCTTTCATTAACAATTTGGAAGAAGGAGTTTGCTCGTGGCTACAGTCGAGAAAAGAAAATGCGCTGATGGTTCAATTAATTTTAGAGTAAGAGTTCGATTGAGAGGTTTTCCTCCTCAAACTGCATCATTCAAGCGATTAACCGACGCAAAGAAATGGGTTCAACAAACTGAATCAGCAATTCGAGAAGGTCGTCATTTCAAAACGGTTGAATCAAGAAAACATACACTCAAAGAAGCAGTTGATCGTTACATTAAATTTGTACTGCCTTCAAAAAAACCCAACTCACAGAAAGACCAAGAACAACAACTTGAATGGTGGTCGAATAATATTGGTTATTTGTCACTTGCAGATGTTACGCCTGCAATTATCGCAGAGCAGCGCGATAAATTATCGAAAGGCAAAACATCACGTGGTGATCGTACCAATGCAACAGTCAATCGTTATCTCGCGATTCTCAGTCATTTATTTACAATTTCAGTTAAGGAATGGGGTTGGTCTCACGAAAATCCTGTTCTAAAAGTTACTCGTTTAAAAGAACCACGGGGTCGCGTTCGATTTTTGTCTGATGATGAACGTGCTCGTTTGTTGGAAGCATGTAAAGCTAGTAAAAGCGCGTATCTTTACACGGTGGTTGTATTAGCGTTATCGACTGGCGCGAGAAAAATGGAAATTTTAGGCTTGAAATGGCGAGATGTTGATATAACGCGCGCCATCATAACACTTCATGAAACAAAAAATGGTGAACGTCGGGTAATTCCACTAGCTGGACATGCACTTGAATTAATGAAACAACATGCCAAAGTGCGTCAGCTAAATTGTGACTTGGTTTTTCCAGCAAAAAATTTCAAGCAACCCATTGATCTTCGCACACCTTTTGAATCTGCACTAAAACGTGCGCAAATCCCGAACTTTAGATGGCACGACCAGAGGCATTGTTGTGCTTCATATCTTGCAATGAACGGCGCGAGTCTCGCTGAAATAGCTGAAATTCTTGGTCATAAAACGCTTTCAATGGTTAAACGGTATAGCCATTTATCTGAAGCTCATACGAGCAAGGTGGTGGCGAAGATGAATGAGAAGATTTTTGGATGATCACAATGACAATCAAAAAATATATTATATATTCAGCAATCAACCCCCATGATAAAAAAGAAGTCTCTGCTCGTGAACAGAAAGAGTATTTGAAATCTAAATTTTGGAAAAAAACATGGTATGAAGCTTGGGTATTTTTTTATTGTTATTTTCCACCATCAACATCACCTAGCTTATGCCGCTTGTTACTCGTGTTGAGTGGGCAATTATTTATTTCAAAAGGGTTTGATGAAACACTTAAAACAGCATGGGATTTATCAGAGAAAATGTTCTCTCATAAATTAAATATCACCTCAGTGGAGAATGATAAATATAAGAAAATAATTGAGGCCCTTGATTCCTCTTACCCTAAAGATAGCATTCTTGAAGACATTGTATTGTGGGCTAGAGACAAAAAAATAATCACTCATGAAAAAGCTACCTTCTTGATAAAAAATATTGAATCTTTTCGAGGCGGTATTGTGAGTCATGAATGTGTTTCAGAAGAAATTGTGTTGGAAACGCTCAATTTTTTTATTAATGCAAATATATCAGCACCAATTTTATATCATGATGCTAGAGAATTATTATTTCCAAAAAATGATTTTCTGGGCGAGCTAAAGGATAAGGCATGTTTATCGAGCGGCGATTATTTTTATTTTGACATAAGACAACTAATAAAATGGTTAATGCAAAATGGACATTTCCCTGAAAAATGGATTGATAGATTTATTCATTTAAAGCGTGAGTCAATCGAAGAAGCTATATTTCCGATCCCAAAAACTTTTACCTTGATTCAGTTGCAGGAGTGGTTAGAAAAGAATGCTCCCTTAGATGATAGAGATATTTTGTTTCATGTGAAAAATGGTCATTTTGGTATGTATGTTATTGATAAAGGGTTATCTAGCTGGTTGTTTATCTCTCCTCGTCCAAGTAAACGGATGACTCAGTACAAGAAAAGATATGATGGATTGAATAGGATAGTTATACCAGAAGATGATCCTTATAAGCTGAGTGAAAAACTCTTATGTGGACAAAGTATTGGTGATCATGGTTTCTTTGATGTTACTGATGAAGAGCATGAATATGGCATGTGTAGTCAATTTAACCTGCGTGGTAAAGAAGAAAGAATTACTATAGATGATGCTAGGTTTATTGTTGAAGAAGTTAAAGCTCATTTTACAACGGAAAAAAAGAAGAGTCGCAGTAAGAAAGCTGTGGAAAATGGAAAAAAATCTGGACGTATCAGGAAAGAGATATCAGATTCTTGGTTTGAAGATAATAAGCCAGCTATGTTGGTAGTAGCCAAAGAATTTAGTGGGAAAACAGCAAATTTCATTGCTGATAAAATTGTTAGAACAAGAAAAATTATCACTAATAAAGATCGCTCTACAGTGGCAAGGCATATTAGAAATGATCCTGCTTTTTCGCAATACATCAAATAGCCCTTAATAATCAATTTTTAGGCATGAACCAGTTTAGGCAAGACAAATTTGGTTTATGCCTAAATTTTTTCTGCAAAAAATTATTTCATTATTTATTTAAATCAATATGTTATGAGAATGTTTGTTTTACAGAAGGATTTTTAGGCATGAGTATTTGTCCTTTATTGCCAATTTAATTTAATGATTGCTGTTAATTGTCAATAGAGGATAAAACATGACAGCAATAGTAAATTCAGCAAAACCATATCTTACTGTTAAACAGGTACCATCGCGTTATCCTGCATTTACTGAGGGTTCAATTCGCTGGCTTATTTTTCACGAAAAAACCAATGGCTTTCATCGCTGTGTACGCCGCATCGGACGAAAAGTCTTAATTGACCTCGATCAATTTGAATCATGGATTGATGAGCAAGGCGGTGCAAAATGAAAAAACAATGCACGGAAGCGCAGCGCGCATTGTTATTAAAGCGTCTGCAAGAAAAGCCTTGCACCACTGTTGAAGCTCGACACGAGCTCGACATCATCGCGCCAGCAGCGCGCATTTTTGAGTTGCGACATCACCACGGACATAACATTCAGACATTCTGGACAACCGCCCTCAACCCGGGCGGTCGTAATCACAGAGTAGCTAAGTATGTTTTGTTGCCAGGAAAATATAAGGAGGTCATATAAAATGGACACTAATAAAAACAAAAACTCTCACGCCGTTCTAGCGGTTGTGAGAGCATCCAAAAGAATCAACAGAAAAAATGATACGAAAAAAACTATGATATACAAACGTAAATTTAATCGCAATTTATTACCAATAGTAGCTAATTATTATTCTGCGGAACTAAAGAAATTTTACGCGAAAAAAAATCAGGCCACCGCGTTATGTCCATTTCACAATGATCGTCATCCTTCATTTTCTGTCAGCCTGAAAACGGGCGCGTTTATTTGTTTTGCCTGTGGAATAAGTGGTGGAGACATTATTGATTTTCATATGAAGCGACATAATCTGAGTTTTATTAGTGCATGTAAAGAGCTGGGGGTGTGGCATGACTAATACTTCTAGAATTGTCGCTGCAACACCTGAGCAAGCTGCTGAGATATTTTCGCATGATTATCCGGTGGATTTTAATCTTGAAGATGTGCATCCATATAATGATGTAAATGGCAATCCGATATATTGGCGTACGCGCATGAAAAATCCGAAATCGGGAAGAAAGATAATAGTGCCAATGCATGTTGATAGTGAAGGATTATACAAGAAAACTGAGCCTGAATTTTTGGATGGTCACAAGCCAATTTATCGGCAAGATGATATACACAATAAGCCAGGCGAAACTGTATGGATAACAGAGGGAGAAGTTTGTGCAGACACACTTTCAAATCTAGGCTTGATTGCAACAACATCAGGTAGTTCGAGTAGCGCAAATAAGGCAGATTGGTCAATTTTAGCTGGGCGTAAGATAATTATTTGGCGTGATGCAGATGATTCTGGTTTGAAATATGCTGAACAAGTAACTGAAATTTTGTTAAAGCTGCAATGCTCTGTAAAATGGGTGGATATTGAAAAACTTAGAATGCCGGAGGGTGGAGACTGTGTTGATTGGTTGACTGATCATCCTGATGCATCAGTAGATGATATTTTGCAGTTGCCACTAATTGAACCGCACGATTCAGCTTGTGGCAATTTATCAGGTGACAAGTTTATTAAATATCCACGTTTTGATGTTAGAGAAGACGGTATTTATTTTTGCAAAGATATTAAAGATTCACAATGCATTTGCTCTTGGCTAATTATCAAAGCACTAACTCGTGATGCTGATGGCATTAACTGGGGACGCGTACTTGAATTTAAAGATGCAGACCAAGTTGTACGTTGCTGGACTATGCCAATGGAATTGTTGGGCGGAAACGGCGATGAGTTAGCAAAAGAATTGTTACGGTTAGGATTGCGCATTTCACCTGGAAGTTCGATACGCAGATTACTTGTGGAATATATCACAAATGCTGAAACCGCTGAGCGTGCTCGTTGTGTGCTGCGCACAGGTTGGCATGAGCAATGCTTTGTTCTACCGCACAAGGTTTTTGGGAGTGTTAATGAGACTGTTTTGTTGCAATCAGACAATCATATTAGTTCTGAGTATTGTTCATCAGGCAGTTTAATCGAGTGGCAAGAACATATCGCATCATTGTGTGTCGGAAATTCTAGGCTGATATTTTCAGCTTCATTGGCTTTTGCGGCACCATTGCTCAAAATTGCCAGAGTGGAAAGCGGCGGATTTCATTTGAGAGGTCAAAGCAGTACTGGTAAAACTACTGTGTTGTTGGTGGCAGCATCAATTTGGGGCGGAAAAAATTATGTTCAAAACTGGCGTGCAACTGATAATGGTCTTGAAGGGTTAGCAGCGCAACATAATGACACTTTGTTGATTCTTGATGAGCTCTCACAAATTGATCCCAAACATGCGGGTGAGGTTGCCTATATGCTTGCTAATGGTCAAGGTAAGGCGCGTGCTTCGAAGAGCGGCAGCACTAAACAAAGACTGAATTGGCGATTAATCTTTTTGAGTAGCGGTGAAATATCATTGGCATCACATATGCTTGAAGCCGGTAAAAGTTTCAGAGCCGGGCAAGAAGTTCGCATGGTAGATGTTCCGGCTGATGCTGGATGTAATGCAGGGGTGTTTGAAAAATTACATGTTTTTTCAGATGGCGCAATTTTTTCAGAAATGTTGAAAATCAATTGTGATAAATATCACGGTATAGCCGGCGAAAAATTTCTTGAGCAACTTGTATCGATAGAAGCTTTATCTCTACATACAAGCATACAAAACATACAAGCTGAATTTATGTGTGATTTATCTGATTGTGCCCACGGACAAGTTAAGCGTGTTTTACAACGTTTTGCACTTGTTGCTGTTGCCGGTGAGCTTGCCACTGAGTTCGGTATTACAGGATGGAAAAAAGGAGTTGCAGTTCAGGCGGCGAAGACATGTTTTCATGCATGGTTGAATGCTAGAGATGGTGGTGCTGGTTCATACGAGTATGAAAACATTTTGGAGCGAGTGAGACATTTTTTTCAAGAAAATGCAGCACGTTTTGACGTATTTAATGATGAGCAAATTTATGTAAACCGTCAAATACCTCAGCATTGCACGGGGTTTCGTGATGTTAAAGGTGATTTTTATGTTTACCCTATGACTTTTCGCAATGAAATCTGCAAAGGATTGGGATCGCAAAAAGACGTCGCTAAAATTGTTCAGGAGTGCGGATGGTTGTTGCATGATTCTAAAAACAACACGCCATACTCGAGTGTGTGGGTGCCGACGCAAGGTAAATCGATCAGGTTGTATCATTTCTCAGGAAAGGTAATTGGCGAGAGTCGTAAAGAGTAGTTGTATGTTTTGTATGTTATGTAAGGAGTGTTGTAATGCATTGGAAATATGTTGCATTCATATTTTTTGACTCCTTACATCTTGTTGTTAATCCTGTATGGAACGTATTGAAATTGTAATGACGTGGTGCGATGTAATCTGCTCATTTATAATATTTTTTATATTGCATTACATGAATTACACTCCATACAAGTAAAAATTATTCAACCGGCTTGATCAGAACAGGAGTAGATCAATATGACATTTCAACCAGGACAATCTGGAAATCCAAATGGTAGACCAAAAGGGATTGTTGATAAGCGTGCGAAATTACGCGAAAAATTAGAAACTCATGCCGATGAAATTCTCGATATATTAATTGCGCGTGCAAAAGGGGGTGATTCGGGTGCATTGAAATTATGTATTGAAAGATTGCTTCCACGAGTGAGACCAGATGATGGCATTGTTTTTGAATTGCCTGATGGTAGGCTTGATGTCGGAAATAATATGTTACAAATAGCGCATGACTTAACTCAGGCGGTAGCATTAGGGCAGCTTACATTTGCAGAAGCATTTAAATTTACAAATTTTATTAATCACCAGCGCCGTCTTGTTCAGAACGCAGAACAACAAATTCAAGATGAATTGTCACGTGAGGAAAGAGAAAGATATTGGAGTGAACGTAAGACTAACGAAGCTTCTTAAGTTGTTTCAAAAGGGGCAATAGTTCAACTATTTCAACTTGCAGGGTAAATGCGATTTGTATCAGGTTCTGGATTGATATATTTTGCTCGCCCCTTTCAACTCTTCCATAATAGGTGCGACCTAAGCCTGCTTCAGCAGCAAACTCTTCCTGTGAGAAGCCTTTCAGCTCTCGTACGGCTCGAATTTTTTTGCCTATCTTGATTAAATTCGGGTGTTTGTCCATCCCAAAAGTAAAACTTATGATGCCCAATCAGGCCACACCCGATAAGGGGTATTTCATTTTTTTGTGCAATAATGTATCATGCCGCTATTTATGAATGGAGATTGTTAACAAGGAGGTGCATGTTAAAAATATGAGGTTTTAATGAATAGAATTATTATCTTCTTTTTATGCTTGTGTTATGTTATTTCTGCATCGGCAGAAATTATGATTTTTAATAAAGCCAAAAATAATGTTACGATCACTTACCGATTTTGTGGTTTGGACGAAAAAACACATCAACAAATTTGTTCTGGTGACTATACGACGTCAGTAGATGGTAAAGTTAGCTCACTCTCAAAAAATTACATATCAATTACTGCGCCAGATGATCCGACATATACTGTCATAGTAGTTGTTTCATCAATTGAAAAAGATGACGCGGGGAAAATTGTCTCTCAAGGTGCTTATACGACGCCATCACCGATGGTTAATTCTTGTGGTTATCCATTTTATGTCAATAGTATTGACGGTAAAAAACTCCATTTAAATTCAGCTATTGTGTTGGATGATATAGATAGTTCACCTGTAATCTTGTGTTTTACGAGCAGTTTTTAGAAAAAATTATGAATAATTTGATGAGAAAAATTGAATGAAAAAATTAATTCTATTGTTAGTGTTTTTTATAAACGTTCCGGCATATGCACTGCTTCGAGGAAATGACATTTACCCAAAATGTGAGCATATGGTGGACGAACCTAATCCAAGTGATTTTAAAAATAAAAAAAACATCGTTGATATTTCGATGCATCGCGGTTTTTTGATTGGTTACTGTTTAGGAGTTGTTGGTACTTCTTTTCAGGCGATTCGTGGCATTGGTTATACATGGAGCGTAGATAGTAATTTTTCGAGGTGTATGGAGAACTATTATGGTTTTGCAGATATTGATGGTAATCAGATTCTCGATATGATGATGAAATATCTTAAAGAACATCCTGAGCTTAGAAATATAGAAGTAAATACCGTAATGGCTTCTATGCTACATGATTATTATCCCGAATCTGTTTGTTTGAAAAGCAAATAAAAATTTATACGCCTATGAAAAAATATATTGTTGCTTTTTCGATGCTATTAATCTGCTTGGGAGCAAATGCTGATATGATAAATAATATTTCAGTTGATTTTTTAAAAGATTGGAATTTGCAAGTTCATTATCAATCAATAAAAGAAATGAATAGTGTGCTTGAAAAGAAATTTGGTGAAAGTACTAATGGATATATGCAAAGAGTAATGAGCACAATTGAGTTATTTAATGGTAATAAAACATATCGTGAGCAAATAATATTTACTATTAATAATATGATGTCTGGTTTTTCATTTTCTCAAGAACATCCATTGGAACTATTAAGAGAACAACTTGTTAACCAATTTTTTGGGGGAAGTTATCTCGAACCGAGCATGTATGAATTTGCTAAAGAAAATTCTACGGTTCTTGCATTAGTTCACACAACTCATTTGGATTGGCTTGATGCGAATAATGATACATATGAGCGATATGAAAAAATTTATCGACCTATTTTGGGCGAGTCATTCGGGGGTTATAAAAAAAGAACTTTAGAAGAAGCCCAGAGCCTTTTAAATCAATAGACCCTGAGTATCGAAGAAAAAGCAGTGTATCTGTTATGTTTCATTCTAATTAAATTTGAGATATACACCTTTTTTATGATCAGAAGTTAATATTGGCAAGTGCTATCACAATTTTTTCTGCTTCCTTTCTTATATTTTCTATGAATAAGAATGTTTTTAAGCTCATTGTTTTTTATAGGAGGGCTTAAATAATAAAATTCTATTTTTTTATTGGATAATATTTTTTCAATCGTATTTATGCAATGCTCTTCCACTTTATAACCAAAAAAAATGCGTGTGGCGGCGAGTCCTAGATCAGAATATGGAATCGATTTATTTGGCACATTGAAAATTCGATATTCATCTTGATATATCCAATTTTTAAATTTAAATAAAAGCGGTTTTATTATTTCACTATTAATTTCTAGTTTTTTTAAAGTATCTTGTGGCAAAAAATGTTGAAGAAGCTCAGCATAATTGAAATGCCTATATTCATTTGTTTTATAATCAACTTGGTGTAGTAATTGCGGTTTTGTATGTTGATATTCAATTACGATGCCGCGATGTTTTTCAGAATAATGAGAAAGCATTAAAGGATTAAGCTCTGGAAAAGTGCATTTTTGACATACTCTATGTTTCGAGCAGCAAAAGATTCCAATATGTTCTTTTAAAGCTTTTTCTAGTAGGCAGCAAGTTTTATTTAACGAATCATCAGCGGAATATTGTTCACCCATAAAATCATAAAGCTTTTTAGTATTTTCAATTGAGTGGGCCTCTGCATCAGTAGCATTAGACCCAGTCGATATCGTAAAAGCAGCATCTGTTGGATCATCAAAATCACTGACTTTACTAAAGTAGATAGATTCCAAAAGTAAACTGGAAATGGTATTAATATCTAAGGGCGCGTATTTATAAATAAAATCTTTCATCTTTTAAGATCCTGAATGTTATTTAAAAAACAAGATCACTCCATAAATACACCATCCAAAAGCCAGATGTATTATCAATTACTGCAATTAATAGGATAGCTAACCAGGGCGACCAGGTTGTGTACAGAAAAATTGCAACATACAATACGAGTAAGGACGATGGGCATTGTTTTTTGTCCTAAAGAATTATGACTAAGTCTTTAGATATTATTTTATCATATAGCCAAATTTGGGACACTCGCAGATAACACACTACAAAAACTCACAACACATCACAATGCTTTTTCTCGCATAAACACTGACTTTAATTGTTGTTGATTATTGTGACTTATTGCTATAAATTGTTCGACTATGTTTCGTAATCAGTAGGTCGGGCGTTCGATTCGCCCCGTCGGCATAATAGAATCAATAGCTTAGCCAACTTTTCCGACCGGTTCCAAATTCGACTGTAACGTTTTTGTCACATTCAATCGCTCAGCAGCCTTCAGTAAATGATCACTGCTGAGATGTGCGTAGCGTAAAACCATATCAAAACTTCTCCATCCACCAAGTTGTTGCAGCTCTTGTAAAGAGGTTCCGTTTTGTATGTGCCAGCTTGCCCAAGTATGACGTAAATCATGCCAACGAAAATTTTTAATGCTTGCACGCCCCAGTGCTTTTTTCCATGCACGTGTGCTGCATTGAGTAATGCGATTGCCCGCATAAGTAAAAACAAATTGATGATGTTTACCTATTTGCTTGCGAAGAATAGCAACAGCATCTTCATTGAGCGGTACAGCAATCGCTTTTTCTCCTTTGGCTTGATCGGGATGAACGAGCGCGTGTCGCTTAATCAAATTGACGTCGTTCCATTCTAATCCGGTGACATTTCCTTGCCTTAATCCTGTGGCAAGAGAAAATATTGCCATGTCAGCGAGATGAGAGGGAAGTTCTTTGATAAGACGCGTTGCTTCGTCCAGCGTAATCCAACGAATACGTTTATTCTCTTCCTTCAGTAAACGCACAACTGGAGCTCTATCAATCCATTCCCATTCACGTTCAGCTTTACGTAAGATGGCTCTGACTAATGACAACATTCGATTAACTGAAGCTGGTTTGCAACCTCCACTCAGTTTTTGCTTAATGAGACTATCAAGCACTTCGCGCGTGATTTGATTTAATGTTAAAGGTTTGAGGTGAGGTGAAAGCCATCTCAAATGCACTTTATCATCATACAAACTTCGTTTATGTTGTGATTCATTAAGCCATCGCATGGTTGCTTCCACCCAGGATATCTCAGGTTTTTTGTCAAGATGTGTTGTGTTCCATAGTTCAGACTTTATCTTGTCGTGAAACCTTTGTGCTTTTACTTTGTCGTTAGTGCCAGTGCTGCGTTGTAATCTTTTTCCATTGTGGCTGATATCGATCCACCACGTATCTTGTCTTTTGTAGAGTGCCATGTTGTCCTCCTATCAACAACACCCCACGATGTTTCAGCCGCTGTAGCATAGCCGGATCGCACATGCTCAACAAGATCAGCGTCTAAAAAAATCCAACACTTTCCTATTTTGCTAGCGGGTATTTCTCCCTTAGCAATTTTTCTCCTTAATCCTTCGGGTGTCATTTTCAAAAATGTCGCTGCTTCTTTAAGGCTAAGCGTTCGCATGTTTTATTCCATTAGATGGATGAATTTGCTTTTTTGCAGCGTGTTTTTCTGGGGAATCTATCTCGTGTAATTTTCATGTATTTTGGCGCATCGACACCAATGCGAATATCATCACCAAAATCTTCCAAAACTTTAACTGTAATTTCGCCATTAATTTTAAAAGATTCGCCTGTTTTGAGGGTGAGAACTAGCATTCATTTTCTCCGAAGATTTTTTGTAAGAAATGAATGATACTATTTGTATACATTTAGTCAATACAATTTGTGTCATCGCTCTGATATTTTATGCCAGATGCTAAGGTCATATCAGTTGATTATATGCGAGCAATTGCAGTATCATTGCTGCTTGATTAAATAATTCACACAAACGAGATGAGTGGCTTTTTTATGCAAGAAAATAAAATTGAAGATTCGAATACCAATTCTCAATTCAATCCTTTCATCCACGGCACCAATTCATTTATTTTACCGTTACTTGAACACACGGAAATGCAAATACTTTCGCCAATTGAGATGATTAGAAAATATAATGTGGCGCCGCTTGGCGGTGAAATAGGTAACAGTCTCGATAGACCGCAGTATAACGGAGATACTTCGTTTGCACGATTACAGGCAAAGCAATATATTGAGTTTGAAAACGATCGAAGATTTCAGTACACACTAGATGATGTTATCAAGGATTATACGCATTTTAAGCTAACCAAAATGATTGACGATGGCCCAATTTTTTATGATTGGGAGCAATTTGAAAAATATGCTTTTTCTGACATCAATTATCTGATGCTTCAGATAGTGCAAAAGAAACAGCTTGGCCAAAAAGTTTTTTGGAAAGACCCAGAGCATCTTGATGAACTTTTTCAAAAAATTGAAGCGACGATTCAAGTGTATTGGCTCGCATTGATTATCGGAAAATATATCCATCCTGATTTTCAGTTGATTGAATCATTCGGACGCAACAAAGTAAATTTGATCAATTTCATTGGATACGAAAATACATTAGATTTACTTTGTAAAAAAATTATTGATCAACAATTAAATATCGAATTGATTTATCAAAATCCAACACCAGAAAATTTAGTTCTTATTGAAGATTTACTTGCGCTACCACCGCGTACGGTACCTGAACTGCAACATGGGCATGGGTATGTCGAAGTTGAAACAAGAATATTTACACAGAAAACTGCTGAGTATAAAAGTGAAGATAAATCCTCTAAGGCGGGCAGTATGTTTAAACAGTTTTCTGTTAATCAAAGCTATGGTATTGATGAATGGTTGAGACAGTATGCGCACGGGAATGTAGATTCTAATTTTTATAGCATAGTAGAGCCGCATATGAAGGGACTAATTTATGCACTATCTCAAAAAAAAGAAATGTTAAAGCAGCTTTTATTCGATGAAGTAAAATGTCCAATAATAGACATTAACTCCGAGTTTATTATCAATCCGTTACCTTTGGTTTTAATATTTGAATCTGCAGGTGATACACCTTATGAAGATATGGAAAATGGCGAGTTTAGAATTAGTGTCCCGCTCACGATTGGTAAAGATATTACGATGATTGCAACGGACACAGATGAGAATAGAGAACGATTGGTTTCATTTTTTTTGAAAAATAATATTGATAACGTAGAGATTGTTTTATTTGATCAATTACAAAACGCTAAAAAAACAGGACTGAAACCATCAGAACTACCAGAACAAATTAAAGCAAGCTCAGTGCCACAAGGATTTCTTCGACAGATGGAAAGAGATTCGATTCATGCGCTCGTGGCGAAGAAACAGAATCAATCCAACGCGCTCGAGCTCACTCATCTTGAGGATCCAGCAATTAGACTTTAAAAATTGGGCGAATAATTTTTCTGCTCAATTATTATTAAAACGGCCAAAAATATCCAGCATAATTCTTTCCATTAGTTGCTTGCATGAGCAGATAACACAAAATATTGAAAGATACACATACAACGGACGCAAATAATATAAGTTGCGCAGGTGAAAAAATATTACCTACCGCATAAGTGATAATTCCTGATAGGGGTAGTGCAAGAAATAATAAAAAAACAGACACGCCAACGACTTTTCCATAATCTTCTTTGGGTACTTCTTCTAACCGTTTTGATCTGAAAAAAACTGTATATAATGACATTCCTAAAACTAATGCAGAATATCCAATGCAAAAGAGATAAAAGGATATGGTATTACTCAACAAGAATAGAGAGAAAAATACCATCAATAATCCGGTCTTACCTACGAAATTGACACTTAATCGCTTATTAAGCTCAGGTACTATAAAAATTCCGAGAAAAGCTGCACCGCCCGCCATGATTGAGGGTAGTGCAAAATATTTATTTGGTAAAATAAAAGATTTTGTTACAAGGGCAGGCATGGTGGATTGTAAAATACCAAATAAAAAGTTGATCGACATGCCGCATAGCGTCAGTGACAATATAGTTTTATTGTTGAAGGTAATTTTAAAACCTGTCATTAAATCCTGAAACGGATTTAATTTTTTGAGCACAAGAGATTTTTGATTTTCATACAATCCAGTGAATCTCAATGTCAATGATATCAGATATAGTACTAATACAATGAGAATAAGCTGTTTTAACGTAAGCCAATTTAATAAAAAAGCGCCTAATGCGGGACCGATAACACGTGACATTGGCTCAATCATTTGAAAACGGGCTTGATACGATGAATATTTTTCATGACTGAGCGCCTTTCCAGATAGTGTTTCAATTGCAACGAATGAATACCCAGAAAACAAACTGATCATACCAGAGAATATAAAAATCCAATAAAGATTATGGGTAAAAAATATCAATAAAGCTAAAGCTAAAGCTGCACGTGCGCAATCAATAAAAAGTAATTGCCTTCGTAAATTAAATCGATCGGCAAGTCCACCCATGATGGGTGATAAAAAAGTTCGAGGTAATAATTCAAGAAAAAATGCTAAACCTGATAATGAAATACTGTTAGATAAAGTAAAAACAAGTAATGGAATTGCAAATGTTTTCACGTAATCTGCAGAAAGCTCAAAAAAACGTATTAGCAAAATGACAAATGGATTAAATTTCATATTTGTTCCTAGGCTGATTCAAGTATTGTTTTTTCCCGAAACTCATTCAGAGCCATATCAAACTTGGATAAACATTCACTCGGCGAAGAACCGCGCGTGGCGATAAATCCCATATTGTCGTAACAAGCGGTAGGTGTATTAACGATATCACCATTTTGTAAATCACAGCGATAAAAATCAGGTGATGATTGATTGAGCTCTTTCGGGATTGAAATAATTTTCCCAGCATTGGTTGGAATTTTTCCAGAAAATACGCAGGAAACATGTCCTGTTAAAAGAGGTTGAAATATTGTCTCATCCTCTAAGCATAAATATTTAAAAAGATATTTTTCCAAAGGTAATTCAAATGCTAAATTTGTTAAATTATACACATAGCCACCGCCCATTCTGGCAGCTATTTCGTTCAAAAATATATTATTGTTATTATCATCTACCCACAGCTCCACATGAAATCCATAGGTACTGATTGAATCAAAATGATTTAACATCATTTCCGTATATGAACACAATGTTTGAGCTATTGCAGAGCTGGGGTCTAAAGTCAAACTGCCTGAATAATGCGTGGCATAATATGCCTCTGCAGAAAAATTGTGATGCGCTTTTAGACCGACATATTCTGAAGCAATTATTGCTATAGGTTTTCCCTTATGAAATACGCCATCGATATGCATCATTGGCATATCCAAATATTTTTCAGCAATCAAATCTAAATTCTGATCGACATCAGTGGTTTTAGCCAACATATTGAGATATTTTTCTAATTCATTATCGTCTCGTAAATGTTGAAAACCTAATCCGCCACCTTTTTTACGCGGTTTTACAATAATGGGGTAGCTGATTTTTTTAATAAAATTTAATAGATCAATTGAGTTATCTATTGCAGCGAAGGGTTTGAGAGAATATCCGGATGATAGAGCTTTACATTTCATTAAATATTTGTCACGAAAAATTTCAATTTGTTTTGAATTCGGTCCTGGAATTTTTAAATAGGTACGTATGTTAGCTGCTCTTATTAAATCAAATTCACGTAAAGCAATCACTCGTTCGAATGGAAATGTATCATTTAAATTGATGGCGGCTAACTCAATGAGCGGTGTAGTATAATAATGATCAAAATATTGAATGCCAGCTAATCGAGCTTTGACATGATTTGGTATAAAATCTTTTGAATCGGTTGATGTGAATAAATAGATATTTACTGAATCATTTTTAATAGCATCAAAAAATGCATTTAAGACTGGACCAATATCGCTTGGTTTAAAAAATTTTTCTAGTAATAATATGTTCATTCGTATTTCCAATTAATTCTTAAGATGAAAATGATGCCAAAGAATAATGCATCCTATTCGATAGAGTATGGTTAGTTCATTTTGATTTAAATCGGATTGATTAAATAAATTTAGTATGCGCGTTGGATTTATTCCGTGATTAATTAAGAAATCAACCTTTGGTTCAATTAGCTCTTTAAGCCACGTTAAAACATATTTAGACTTAAGTAGAGATGTTGGGATGCGAAAAGGTGTTTTGTTGATTTTTGTTATGCGCGAATATTCAGGATATAGTCCACGTAAAAATGGTTTTGTTTCAACGCCATTAAAAAGCAAACATTCATCAAGTTGACTGGCTAGCTCAGGAATGCCACGATGCAGAAAAGGCACTCTTCCTTCAATAGAGTGATTCATGAGTGCTAAATCAGTGCGATATAATAGTGGATCCAAACTTAAATCTCTTTCAATTTTTAGAAGTGATTTGATAGGTAATTCATTGATGTGTTTTTTATTGAATCTGTAAAAGCGTTTTTTAACTTCCGTGATTCTTGTTTCGCCAATAATGCTTTTCCAGAGATGCTCTTTATCTTTGTTGAGGTAAAATGTCATGATCTGTGATGAAATAGGTAATGACGTATCTCTATTATTAAACCAAGATATATAACTTTCATAGCCAGCAAATATTTCATCAGCACCTTCGCCTGTTAGCAAAACAACCGCGCCCATGTTATTAGCAACTTCTGCTAGTTTAAAATATAATGGATGACTGGTAAGTCCAATCGGTAATGCATTCAACTCTGCTGATTTTAGTAAATATTTTTTGAAGTCAGTCTCATCGAAATCAATAACGACGTGTTTCCATGTCGACCAAGCACCATTTGCGGGTAAATCAAGTTGTTTAAGATGAGTAATCCCATCGTTAGAATCTTTAGCCTTTACGCTAAACGTTAATATATTTTCAACGCCAATTTGATTTAATTCCCATGCTAATATTGATGAGTCAATTCCTCCACTGAGAGCAAGAGCAATGGTTCTATCTGACTGAAGGCATTGCCTAACGGATTGGTTAATTAATTTTCGAAATAAAGCGGGATTGCTATTTGAATTATTTAATTCATGTGATGCTAGCTCAGATGTAATAATTTTTTTACTATCGTTCTCAAGAATGTGCCCCGGTAAAAGTGTGTTAATCTCTTTTAAGATTGTTCTATCACCAAATGATTTACCAAATATCAAAAAATCATCGAGTGCCGCAGCATTTAATGTTGTTGATCCAAGTCTTTTGTCGAGCAGCGGTTTGACTTCAGAGCAATAAGCGGTTTGATAATTATGATGTCTATAAAAAAGTGGCTTTATGCCATGTGAATCTCTTAGTAGATAATTTTTATCTCCACAAATTACTGCGGTTGAATACATACCATCTGGTGTTTCATTTTTTTTGATATTTAATAAACTACTAACTTCATCAGCGCCACCTTTTAAAATGAAATTATCATTGCCAATGATTGAATATATTTCACCATTGTATGCTGCGAATATACTGCGAGAAATTTGAAAAGGAACTGTATCATTTACATCACTGCGAATTCTTAATCGACACATACCTAATGTATGATTTTCAAAACTCATCACTCCATAATCATCTGGTCCTCTGTAATGCATTCCTTTTAGCATATCTTTTACAAGGTCGGCAGGATTTCCATATCCACTCACGCCTGCTATACCACACACATTGAGCCTTATATTTTTGCTTTATAAAAATAAGTATTTGTAGTCAAATCGATTAGTTCTTCGTTAAAAATTTTAAAGTTATTACGAAGAAGAATTTGTTGAATATCTAACGGATTAAATCTCGCTTCTCTGGCACGTTTTTGATACCAATTTATCAGAATATCTCTGGAAATTGTTCCATGCGGGGTAACGCTTGTCGTAAGCTCATCAGCTGCAAGTGAAAAATCAATCCATCCTTCTTTTTCATTATAAAAATTTTTAACAGTTCCTCGAGATTTTCCTTCTTCGATTAATGCGTTATCAATTTCATATAATCCCATTTTGATGGTTGTTCTGAGTTCTGCATGTTCACATAAATAATGTTTGATGTTATTAAAAAATATCGAAGTCTCACTTTGTGAAAAACGGTTAACGAGTCGGTCTGAGATAATAAATTGTTGATTATTTTTTAATAAAGAGGGCGGATGCGTTAAGGCATCGTGTACTAAAATATTGACATTTTTCACGCCAATTTCTTGTGCCAAGTCTTCACACATTTTTTTTGAAAAATCGATCACAGTAATTTTAATATTGCGACTTAGAGCTTCTTCAATTAACGATTTGGTGCTCGCACCAATAATTAAACAAGATTGACCTGCTAAGATGCCCTCTAAAAATTTGTTAATCATTTTATCACTGGGTTTTGCATTTTGTCTGCCTTCTTTCCAAAATAATCCACCCACGCTATCCCATGCGGCTGCTTTTGGATTCATGATATTAGTATTCATGAAGTTAATTTTCCTTCTAATAAGCTATCGTTATAACAACCAGATAATACATGATTTACATATATGCCTTCACCGGCAATCACTCGATAACTGTGTTCAATGCCAGCAGGAATGAAAACACTTGACGGACTTTTTATCGGAAAAATTTCATCTCCGAGTTGCACTTCAACAGCTAATCCCGTTAAATTTTCATGCGCACCGATAAACATGAACAAACTATCGCAATCATGCCGATGTGCGTCCACGTGTGGCGCAATGACGCCTTTTACCAAGCCAATTTTTCTAACGATGCAATATTGTCGACTATCAGGTACAAATCTTTCATCTACCATGACATAACGTAAACCTGGTCCATCTGTGTGATATTTTAATTCACTCGCTGGTATGACTTTTGGAATATTAATTAATTTATCTAGCTCTCTAGGTAGTTCAGGTAAATGTGTTGTTGACGTTAAACCAAAAATACCTGGAGCAATCCAATTATATGATGATTCATCTTTTTCTATTGCTTTTGCATGTAAACGTGCTTTGTGATGAAACGCATTTTTTCCAACGAGTGGTCTGCGTGGATCAACAAATGATCTTGAATGTGCTGCAACTAATCGGCTGACTTTTTTCAATTGATCAAGATGTAAAAATTTGCGCTTCTTTCTGTAAGTAAGATTAGCTATGAAGGCGCAAGTATCAGTGATGCCACTGCGTTCACCGATACCATTGATGGAGGTAGAAATCCAATTTGCACCTGCATCAACTGCAGCAAGCGCATTCGCCATTGCTAATCCGCGATCATCGTGAAAATGCACTTCAATATCAATTTCTGGAAAATGTTTTTTGAGTAGGCTTATTTTTTCACAAACTTCGTTAGGTTCTAAAATCCCGAGTGTATCTGAATAACAAATTCTATCTGCGCCAGAATTAATAGCTTCTGAGTAAGCTTGAAGTAAAATGTCGTCCGGTGTTCTTGACGCGTCTTCAACGGTATATCTTACTTTTAATCCTAATTCTTTAGCTAAAGACACAGAATCTTTGATCATTTTAATAATTTGATTTGTTTGTCGATTAGAAATTCTGACCTTTTGTGATATTTCATTAATGCCGACAAAAATGCCTATCCATTGAGCGCCTGTTTCAGCGACAGCTCTAACATCTTTTGCATGTGCTCTAGAATGTGCGAGAATAGGGCATCCTAAGTCAAGTTCAACGATTGATTTAATTCGTCTGATTTCTTGAGCTGAGCAGACAGGATGTCCGATTTCCAACATATCAATTCCAAGAGCTGCAATTGCAGACGCTATTTCTGGAGAATTTTTTTCATTAAATGATGCGCCATGACATTGATTGCCTTCGCGCAGTGTTGCATCGATTATACGAACGACTTTAGACATATTTGACTCACTACTTGGAGGGTCTTGGCCATGGCTCAAGCGGAAAATTTGGCCAAGGAATAAAACCATATTCTAAACCTGGTGTTAACATTGCTTGGTAAATGCTGTCATACATTACTTTTCGCAGTGCAGTGCTTCGTATGACTGCGCTAAACACAGAATCTTGATCGCGTTTATTGTCGAAAACATATTCTGAAACAACTTTTTTACCGATTGATGTGTGATGAACATCTAAGTGTGCATGCACCTCGTAAAATAATAGTGACTTTTTGGGGACCCATTGATAATGATCGCTAAATGTTTGAAGTAATTTGGAATAAAAAACCGGGCGCATTTTTTCAACGACTAAATTACTGCAAGCAATAAATTCAAAATTCGGTCTGGTTTTTGCAATGCGAAGCAGTTCCGTGATGGCTAACGAAACGCCTGATGAAATAGGCGAGCGTTTAATTTCGTCAAGGGTTAAACCAATGCCTTCACAGTATTGTAGAAATAAAACTGAATGTGCAGGTAATCCATTTTTATCTAAGAGGTCTGTACCAAGTTCATCAAGTAGCGGATCGTGTAATTGACGTTGATGATCTAAGATGTCTGCATTGCCAATTTTAAATGCATTCCACCATGTTGTCCCCCAGTAATAATAATATTCTTGAGTAGCCAGAAATATCAATTCTTCTCGAGAAAATTCACCCGCAAGTAATTTTTTTGCTAAAGGGTGAGTGTTTCCATAAAAACTATTTTCGACAAATTCATCAATGATAGAAAAAAAATCATTGAGAACATAAGGATTTTTACGTTCCCAATCGTATCCAGTGTGATATTGCTGTAAGTAGGAATGTGTTTTGCTCATTGTTTCATTTCCAAATTGATTTGTGATTCCATATTATTTTCTGAACCACTTTCTGAATCAGTGATGGAATTGTGTTTGAATAATGTTGGAAGTTTTGCCGTTACTGTAAAACAACGGTGTAATATACGTAATGGATCATCTGGAAATTCTATTTTTAATGCTTCGCTATGTTCTGCGTCAAATTTCGCAACATCTTCTTCACTCAAGCTTGCTGCGACACCTGCAGAAGCTCTAATACGGCCGCGCCATGCTTCGTGTGTGTATTCTGCAACCACATCAAAGCTATATGTTTCAACAGTCTCAAATCCAGCTTCGACAAGTTGCGTTACCCATTGTGGGTAAAACCCGTTACCACCGGACATTTTCCAAGCAGGATTATATTTTAAAATTATTGCTTCACTTAGTGCGGGAACACTGTTTTTCACGGGAATCCAATCATAATGTGCAATAATTAATTTTCCATCGGGTTTTAAAACGCGTTTCACTTCATCAATAGCTTGATCATGTTTAAACCAATGCCAGGCTTGCCCTGCGACAACAATATCAAACTGATTGTCTGCTTGTTTTGTATCTTCTGCGGTACCAACAAAGTAATTCACTGTAACGTTACAAGATGAATCAATGACTTTGGCTTGTTCGATCAGTTCTATGGAGGGATCAATTGCTGTGACTTCACATCCTTGCAGTGCAAACCCTCTCGCGACTGTACCTGTTCCCGTACCTAAATCTAAAACTTTCTGATTCGGTAAACCGATGCCTGCATTAATTAATCTAGTAAAAAATTGTTCAGGAAATCCTTGTCTATATTTACGATAATCGACGGCGGTTTTTCCAAAGTCAGGAGTTTTAACCATTTGTATTCTCCATATATTTAAATTTTTAATATCGATATAACGCCGGCGATACTGACATTACAATATCGTTCTGTCAATTGGTTGTTGGATATTTTAAATATTTTTATTTTTTGTCGACACTAAAAATAATATTTCGACAATTTATAACAACGTGTATAGATATTCACGACGATCCTGGCTAAAATGCCCATCCTTTTTAAAAGGAAAATTCCTGGTATGGAAACGATTGACAAACTTTCTGACAATTTGAATATGCTCATGGGAGAATTGCGCATTAGCGCAGAAGAGCTGTCTCGACGGATTGGTATTCCTGCCAGTACGATTAAAAAAATTCGCAATCATTCTGACGCAAATCCTACCTTGTCTACTTTAATGCCGCTGGCAAAATATTTTTCATTGACGGTCAGTCAACTGATTGGCGATGAAGCGTTGCCTGCGTCGCGAATCAAAGGAAATTATCAGATTGAATCAAAAGCGCGCAGTAAAATTCCTTTATTAAAATGGGAGGAAGCTGTCAATCATTCTTCTGTAGCAAAACAAGATCGATACACGGTGAGTAGCGATTATGCATATAGCGAACAAGCATTTGCTTTACTTGTCGAGGAAGATAATTGGGAAAATTTAGCAGTAGGGACTGAGCTCATTATTGATCCAGTGATAAAAGCTGAACATAGAGATTTTGTAATTGTCCACAAAGCAGGCCAAAAAATACCCGCATTAAAGCAAGTTCTTTTTGATGAGGGAAATATTTATTTAAAACCCGTTACACCGGTTTATCAAATAACTATAGCTACCCCAGAGCATACATTTTTAGGCACGGTTGTGGAATATAAAAAATATTTAAAAGGTATTTAATGCATGAGTGATCATTTAGATTTAAAAAATGCGACAAAACGAGAAAGTTTTTTGTATGCATTATTAAATAAGGTCATAAAAGAATATAAAACTTTATTACAATTATATAAACGCAAAAAACAATTTCGCATTGTTGAAATTCTTGTCTTATCAGATATTCCAGGCGAGACGCAATTTTTGATACAAATCATTAATAAAAGTTGTTATTTTAAATTGACAGCGGCCAAAATTATTGCGGATAGTTATAACCTCAACGACTTTTATGATTTTCATGCAGAAATGATTCGTCAAGCTGCTCAAGGAAAACTGATTCAATTTTTAAAATTGTCTGAAGCTGTTCCAAATTATCGTATTGTTTCAAAGAAATTTGATCGTGCTTCAAATGAGTATATTTATACAATCGCAGATAATGAAAGTAATCAATTTGTGAGGTCGGCAACGGAACTTTCAAAAGATAAAAATGTATTAGCTAATATGGGTGTGTACGACATATATGATGTAGGATTTGTGCAAGGCGCAGAGTCGATCATTAAAGAAAAAACAGCTTTACTGCTAGCTAAAAAGAATTATAAAAATGAAGGTGCGCTCAAATGATAAAACAATTCAAATATCTTAATTTGTTAACTATGTTGTATATGACCATAAAAATAACAACGGTTATGTTAATTTATAAAATTATCAAAATAGGTTCATTTTCAGGATCAGCTTCAACTTTAATTATACCGTTGTGGTTTATCATTGGTGATGTGATAGCAGAAGTATACGGCTATAAAGTTGCAAAAAATGTGGTATGGGCTGCTTTATTTTGCCAATTCTTTTTTGCATTGATTTGCGTCATCTTTGTCAATCTTCCATCGCCACCCAGTTGGCCGCAACAAGCACTCTACTCACAACTTTTTAATAAATTGCCGCGAGTGACATTATCGAGTTTTTTTGCCATTACTTGCGGTGCTTTTATTAATGCTTATGCTATTTCAAAATGGAAAATTTTACTGCGCGGAAAATATTTTTGGCTGAGAAGTTTGGCAGCTTCATCTGTCGGAGAATTGGTATTTATTGTTATTGCTTACCTGGCTGAGTTTTTGGGCGTCGTACCCTTGATGAATATCATTCATTTAATTGCCGTTGGGTATTTGGTCAAGTTGATCATTAACCCTCTATTAGTTTTTCCTTCGGCGATGTTAGCGAATTTTCTAAAACGGCATGAAGGGATTGATGTTTACGATAATGATGTTAACTATAATCCGTTGAGTATTAATATTCTAGCAATTAATTTGAGCAGGTAATGAAATGAAATTTACAAAACTATATACAGGCGCAGATAATAAATCATATTTTGAAGACATAGATGCTGGGGTGGGGACAGATGAAATTTTAGGACAATACTCGAAAGAATATTCTGCCAAGCATTTTATGTTTCGTGATACGGTTGCTGGCGCATTTTTTGATTGGCATACAGCGCCTCGAAAACAATATCTTGTTTATTTAACAGGTGAAGTAGAAGTGGTCGCTAGTGGCGGAGAAAAGCGATTATTTAAAGCCGGTGATGTATTGCTTGCTGCTGATTTAACAGGTGAAGGACACACGAGTCGAATTCTGACAAGCGGAAAATCTTTAGTGATAGTTGCGGCTGATTAATGAGACGCTAAATTTTTTAAGTGTTTTTTGTATTCTACAACAACACCTAAGTATCGATGTTCTGGTGTAGCTGCAACAATATGATATCCAGGTACAACAGGTTTTAAATACGTTATTTCATCATCGATGAGAATTTGTTTTAACGTTGGAATTTTTTGTCCTTCTTTATAAACAATCACAAAATCACGATGCTCAATCTCAATCGCGGGGTCAATTAACAATGCTGTACCCTTAATTAAATTTTCCCAATCGTTTTCTTCAACAAATAATGCATAAGCATTTTCACTGTACGAATGCTCAGTCGTAATTATTGTATGATTGTCGCGTTTTATTGATGACCATGTTATTGCATCATGCCAAGATATCAGTGGAACATGTGTCGCAATGTTCGGTGCATTGGATAGTTGAATAGGGTGATCGCCAATCAATTGACTGATGCTTAGCGAAAAATATTTAGCAAGCGGATGTAACGTAGAGAGAGTCGGGTTAACGCAATTATTGTTTCTAATTTTTTTTATGGTGCTCGCAGGGATACCAATGCGACGCGACAATGCTTCAGCATTAATGCGATCTTTTGACATGAGCATATTTAAATTTTGGCTGAGTTTTTCCGACATGTTTTTCTGCTTATAAGAAAAGTTGCGTGATTCTATCTTTAAGCAACCCAAAAGTCCATTTGTTACGAGAACTGAATATCGAATGTGTTTTACTTGAGCACAAATTTATAATTTTATGACAAAAAAATATTGAAACGATATTAAAATATCGATATGATTCGCGCTCATCATGGATCACAAGGAATGAAAAATAATATGAGCCAATTAAAAAATGTTGATTGCCCTTTTACGGAGTTGTTTGCATTATTGAAAACTGAAACCACAATGGTCAGTAGTGATTTCGTGCATAATTCCAAAACACTTACTTCAATTTATCAGCATGCAGAAAATGCGATTGATATGATGTTGCAAGGGTTGCAGGATATTGGTCAGTTGATCGGTATTTTGGGAAAAAATATAAATTTTACGGAATTTTTTAATATTGGATTTTTTATTTCGGGTATTTCTAATTTGGCTGAGGCACTACACAGCTTAAAACAAGACGTAGATTTTTTGTTAAAGATGCGTATGTAAAAATTAACTGGCCGTAGATTTTACGGCCAGTTAATTTATCAAGGATATGGTGGCGTGAAGCACATATTTCTCACTTATCACCGTTCTCCACAGGCTGTGATTAAAAATCACCACAGTCTTAAAGTTTCATTGCATGAAACAGTAAGATGGGCAGGCTTTTCGTTTCTTGTTTGTTCGATTTTTTTTACTGCTGCATCATCAAATAACTTATTTCTAGTAGGTGTAACTATTTTATGTGCAGTGATGATATCACCACTATCTCTTATAGCCACCACACGACCTGATTCAATAAATGATTTTTCTAAAAGTTCAATAGCCTGTGGACAGGATCTATGCCGAGTAAAAGATTTATCTGAGTTCATAAGCGGGTCAAAAAGTTCTTTCTTTAGAATCGAAAAATCATCTGCCGTAATTTTTTTGATTTTTAAATTTTGTTCATCTATTTTTTCTTTAACAAATATTTTTAATGCAGAAAATCCTGGTAGAGAGGGTTCCAAATCCAGTTCTACATCGGGGAAAAGATCCTTGTTCTGAATACGGATTTCTATTTTAGGAAAACTACCTCCGCAACCAGTATGGTATTCTTTGCCATCATCATCTACTTGGTAGTTCGTCCAGGCGCGTTCTATTTTTAAATTAACATGGTAGTCAGAAAGGGCTTCATTGAGCATATCCATAAATACAGAGTGAGAGAGGTCATGAAAACGTTTTTCATTATTGATTAGAATAGATCTTTCATTTTTGCTCAGGTAATCAGTCCAATAGTTTGTCCTGCCTTTGAGTTTTTGATCTCCAAATGAACTTATCAATTTTTCGATAAATACTTTTTCTGCATCTGACAAACTATAATTTAATATGCCATCAATTTCTTTTTTTGTTTTCTGTAAGCCAGATAATTTATTTGATATTGTAGATACGCGATCGTTTGCTAATGTTAACTTTTTTGTAATGATTTCATAATCACGCTGTGTTTGTTCTAATTCTAATTTTGGTGTTGTCAGTTCATTTTCCAGCGATGCGATTGTTGAATTTACATCGGAAAACATTTTCGCTTTTTGCATAATATTTTGAGTGGGTAGAATACTTGTTGACGAAAATAGTCTTGGGGTAGCTATTTTTGTGATATTTCTAGATTGGAATATAGAAGAAGGTATTTTTCTGAACATTTTGAAACTCCTTTGTATTAACGTTTTATTATGATCCT
>Ga0207150_1008_pt2 | contig 50870 bp, 44 predicted proteins | sample Alteio_BWMinHeat_32_FD_153526 | JGI IMG/M metagenome (GOLD analysis project Ga0207150, IMG submission 153526) | Enriched cells from forest soil in Barre Woods Harvard Forest LTER site, Petersham, Massachusetts, United States -... | ecosystem: Environmental > Terrestrial > Soil > Temperate forest >...
ATATATTTATTTGCGTGATCTTCAAGATTCCAATGAAACCTTATTTTATAGCCTACTTTGCGAACATATCGAAGCATTAATGCCGATTGTTTATACTCCTGTCGTTGGGCTGGGTTGTCAACGATACAGCCATATTTATCGCCGACCACGCGGCGTTTTTATTGCTTATCCCAATCAAAATCACATTGATCGAATTTTATCTAATCCACGTTTTAGTGACGTGAAAGTGATTGTCGTATCTGATGGTGAACGCATTTTAGGATTAGGTGACCAAGGTGCGGGCGGTATGGGTATCCCGATCGGTAAGTTGTCGCTTTATACGGCTTGCGCTGGCATTTATCCCGCCTATACATTGCCGATTCTTTTAGACACGGGAACCAATAATCCCGAATTACAAAAAGATGCTCTCTATATCGGTTGGCAACACGAACGTATACGCGGCCAAGAATACGATGATTTTATCGAGCGATTTGTCACAACAGTCGAAAAACGATTTCCGCATATTTTATTGCAATGGGAAGATTTTGCGCGAGAAAATGCAGGGCCTTTGCTCGATCGATATCGAAATCGTCTTTGTACTTTTAATGATGATATTCAAGGCACCGCGGCAATTGCAGCAGCCACTTTACTGTCAGCTTGTCGCATTTCAAAAATCCCTTTAAAACAACAGAAAATTGCCATTCTCGGCGCGGGATCTGCGGGTTGTGGTATTGCACGTTTATTGAAACAAATGATGATGGCTGAAGGATTAAGTTCGGCTGAAGCAGAAAAACAATTTTATTTAATCGATCGTGATGGATTATTATTACAAAATCAAAATTTATTATCTTTTCAACAAGAATTTGCACGTGTATCTCACGAAATTGCAGATTGGAAATTAAACAATCAAAATAAAATTTTACTTGAAGATGTTATTCATAACGCTAAACCAACGACATTGGTTGGTGTATCAGGTCAGGGTGGCGCGTTTACTGAAATCATCGTTCGTGAAATGTCAAAACATGTTAAACGTCCAGCGATTTTTCCCTTATCGAATCCTGATTCACGCAGTGAAGCCCATCCACACGATGTGATGCGCTGGACAGAAGGGCGTGCAGTTCTTGGAACCGGCAGTCCATTTCCATCGATTCAAGGAAAACGCATTGATCAAACGAATAATTGTTATATTTTTCCAGGACTCGGATTAGCATTGATTGCGCTGCAAGCAAAATATGTACCCGATAGTTTATTTATTGCAGCAGCGCGCGCATTAGCAGATTACACAGCAAAACGTCACGATTTAAAAGATAATTTATTGCCACCACTGAAAGATATTCGTGATATTTCTTTGGCTATTGCAGTTGCTGTTGCCAAAGAAATTATAGCGTCAGGTTTAAATCAAATTCAGCCACCAGAAGATTTAGAAAAATATTTGCGCGATTTTATGTGGCAACCGGTTTATGTGCCGTATCAAAAAGGATAGTATGATGGCAAATAAATTTATTGTTCCAAATATCATTCCACCTATCATTGCACATCGTGGTGCTCCGCGATTGGCGCCAGAAAATACATTAGCTGCTTTTCGTATGGCATCTGTGTGTGGTGCGAAATGTGTCGAATTTGATGTTATGTTAGCCGCGTGTGGAACGCCTGTTGTTTTTCATGATGAAACGTTAGAACGTACTACATTTGAAACCGGTCGTGTGATTGATTTTCCGTATGAACATTTAAAAAAATTAGATGCTGGCAGTTGGTTCGATCCTATCTTTCGTGATGAGAAAATTTCACCTCTCATGGACGTACTAAAATTGTTGGATGAGTATCAATTAGCAGCGAACATTGAAATAAAAACTGTAAAAGGTAAAGAATCAGAAATAACGCGCGTTGTATTAGAAACTGTTTTTGAAGCGCAACGTCAAAAATTGAAAATTCCTTTATTTTTTTCGAGTTTTTCGGTTTTAAGTTTAGAAATGCTTCGAGAAATATCTGCTGAAGCGCCTATTGCCTATCTTTTGCATGATTGGGAATCTGATTGGGAAGTGATATCTAAACGACTTCGTTGTATTGCACTCAATGTTCGAAATGAACTTATTACATTCGAAACAATGCAAGCCTTAAAATCCAATGGCCATAAAATCTTTGTTTGGACGATCAACGATCCTTTACGGGCGCAAGCATTATTTGAGTGGGGTGTCGATGCGATTTATACCGATGTGCCTGATGTGATGATAAATCGGGTTCCATTTTTGCAAAATTCAAGTTGAATCCTTTTCTCGCTTTGGTGTATAAATCCGGCTCGTCTCATTGCGAAAGTGGCGAAACTGGTAGACGCACTGGATTTAGGTTCCAGCGGGGTAACCCGTGAGAGTTCGAGTCTCTCCTTTCGCAATAAAAATATCTATCGCCTCCCTAAGCCTTTAGTCTATAATGTGCCCTTTTTTCGGGTCGAGGATTGTCATGCAAGTATCTGTTGAATCATTGGGTGCGTTAGAAAGACGCATTACTGTTACTGTCCCTGCAGAACTGTTCGAACAAGCATTTGAAAAACGGATTGCTAATATTGCCAAACAAGCAAAAATTGATGGCTTCCGTCCAGGGAAAGCCCCTTTGCATCATGTTAAGCAACGTTATGGTACGACAGCAAAAGAAGAAGCATTAGGTGAAATTATCCAATCTTCTTTACAAAATGCCATTGTTCAGCAAAATATGCGACCAGCAGGCCCACCGACCGTTGAACCTAAACCCATTGTTGCAGGTCAACCTTTAGAATTCGTTGCAATCTTTGAAGAATATCCTAATTTAGATGGTGTTTCTGTCGAGTTAAATCGTATCGAAAAAGAAATAGCAACGGTGACAGAGGCTGATGTTGATTATGCCTTAGAAGAAATCCGCAAACAGCAAGCCAATTGGGTGCCAGTCGGACGTGCTGCGCAAAACAATGACCGTGTGGTTATCGATTTCAAAGGTTCTATTGATGGCGTCGCTTTTGCTGGCGGGGAAGCGCATGATTTTCCCGTCGTTCTCGGCAGCAAGCGCATGATTCCAGGTTTTGAGGATGGCATTGTTGGAATGACAGTCGGGGAAGAAAAAAATATTCCTGTGACGTTTCCTGAAAATTATCATGCGAAAGATTTGGCAGGAAAAGCGGCTGAATTCGCGATTAAAGTCATTTCAATTTCTGAACCGAAGCTTCCTGAATTGGATGCAGCATTCCTCAAAAAGCTTGGCGTTAAAGAAGAAAGCGTTGAAGCTTTACGTCAGGAAATTCGTAAAAATCTCGAACGTGAATTGGATCGTGTCATCAAAGCGAAAATCAAAAACCAAGTTTTTATGCATGTCTATGATCGCAACCCGATCGAAGTTCCCAAGGCATTAATTGAACGTGAGGCTAATCGTTTACATGATGAGTTGCATCACCATCATGATCACCACGATCATAGTGAGGCTGAAATGAATGGCTTCCGTGAAGCAGGACGTAAAAATGTTGCGTTGGCGTTATTAGTGGGTGCTTTGATTAGAAAGTTGGGCGTGACTGTTGATGATGCAAAAATCCAAGATCGCTTAGCCTCTATTGCTTCTTCTTATGAAGATCCAGCGGCTGTTATTCAGTGGTATAACAGCACGCCTCGCGCTTTAGAAGAGGTTCAAATGCAGTTGGTTGAGGACCTTTTGGTCGATAAATTGCTCGAAAGTGCCGAAGTTGTCGAAAAAACTTTAACTTATCGTGAATTGACCATGCCACAAGCCAGTGCTGCGTAATGAAAGTTGTGGTATTTTTGTACTATACAGGCTGCTCTCAGTGAATAAAGGATGTGTGAATATGATCACCAACTTAAATTTGGTTCCTATGGTTGTCGAACAAACGGCGCGTGGTGAACGTTCATTTGATATTTTTTCAAGGTTACTCAAAGATCGCGTGGTCTTTATTATTGGGCCGATTGATGATTATGTCGCTAATTTAGTGGTTGCCCAACTATTGTTTCTTGAATCAGAAAATCCAGATAAAGATATTTCTTTGTATATCAATTCGCCGGGTGGTGTTGTGACAGCGGGTCTTGCGATTTATGACACCATGCAATTTATTAAGCCTGATGTAAGCACAATGTGTTTGGGTCAAGCAGCTAGTATGGGTGCATTGCTTTTGGCGGGCGGGGCAAAAGGTAAGCGATATTGTCTTCCCAATGCGCGTGTCATGATTCACCAACCGTTAGGCGGTGTGCAAGGACAAGCGAGCGATATTGCGATTCACGCTGAAGAAACGTTGAAAATTCGTAATCGTTTAAACCGTATTCTAGCGTTCCATACAGGGCAACCTGAAGATGTGATTGCGAAAGATACTGACCGTGATAACTTCATGAGTCCTGAACGTGCCCTTGAATATCACCTAATCGACAAAATATTAGCAAATCGAACGGCAATCGATGCGAAGTAGTTGTCATTTTTAGGAGAGCTTGCTATGGCTACCAATGGTAAAGATAAAATTTTTCATTGCTCATTCTGCGGAAAGAGTCAGCATGATGTGCGCAAGCTCATTGCAGGTCCTTCTGTTTATGTGTGTGATGAATGCGTGGCGTTATGTAACGACATTATTCGTGAAGAAGAGCAATCCCATCCCAATACGAACACACCCGCGCCGCTTCCGACACCCACTGAAATTTGTCGTGTGCTCAATGAATATGTTGTAGGCCAAACGACTGCTAAAAAAACGTTATCTGTTGCCGTCTATAATCACTACAAGCGTTTGCGTTCAGGGGTTAAAACAGATGATGTTGAAATTGGAAAAAGTAATATTTTGCTTATCGGACCAACGGGTAGCGGTAAAACTTTACTCGCTGAAACCCTCGCACGTTTACTGAATGTACCTTTTGTCATTGCTGATGCAACAACACTTACTGAAGCTGGCTATGTCGGTGAAGATGTTGAAAATGTGATTCAAAAATTATTGCAAAAGTGTGAATACGATGTCACAAAAGCTCAATCAGGCATTATTTATATCGATGAAATTGACAAAATTTCTCGTAAATCCGAAAACCCTTCTATTACACGTGATGTGTCAGGCGAAGGTGTACAGCAAGCTTTGCTTAAATTGATTGAAGGAACAGTGGCTTCTGTTCCACCTCAAGGTGGGCGTAAACATCCACAGCAAGAGTTTATTCAAGTTGATACTAAAAACATTCTGTTTATTTGTGGTGGCGCATTTACGGGCCTTGAAAAAATCATTCGTGAACGTTCTGAAAAATCGGGCATAGGTTTTTCTGCGCAAATTCACGGTAAAAATGATGGAAAATCAAATGACCAATTGTTACGTGAAGTCGAACCAGCTGATTTAGTGCGTTACGGATTGATTCCTGAATTGATCGGTCGTTTACCTGTTGTTGCAACGCTTTCTGAGTTAGATCACCATGCGTTAATGAGTATTCTTTCTGAACCTAAAAATGCCTTAACAAAACAGTATAAAAAATTATTTGAAATGGAAGGTGTTCAATTGGAGTTTCGTCAGGCAGCGCTTGAATTAATTGCAGAACGTTGTGTCGAGAAAAAAACAGGCGCACGTGGATTGCGTTCTATCCTTGAAAAAGCCTTACTTGACACCATGTATGAGTTACCTTCGTTGAGCAAGGTGACTAAAATTGTGGTGGATGAAGGCAGTATCCAAGGAACCTCATCTCCTATTGTTCTCTACGATAATAGCGAACCAGCTCTTGCAGCATCTGAATAATGAATATTTTCAAGTTGCTTTGCATGTCGGGTGCCCGTATCCTATAAGTGTGTACGGAAACTAACTCTTTGATTGCTTTGGAGAACCAGGTATGACCTCATCTACATCTTCAACAAAATTATTAGGTGTTCCTGTTTTACCGTTACGCGATCTTGTCGTGTATCCTTTTCTAGTCGTTCCTTTATTTGTAGGTCGTGAGCGATCTATCAAAGCACTCGAAATAGCGATGTCAGCGGACAAACAAATTTTAGTCGCCACTCAAAAAAATGCTTCTGAAGATCAACCAACAGAAGAAAATATTTATCATACAGGTACTCTGGCAACCGTTTTACAATTGCTCAAATTACCTGATGGCACAGTCAAAGTGTTGATCGAAGGTGTCCGTCGTGCACATGTTGATAAATTCATTCCAGGAAAAGATTATTTCTTAGCAGATCTTGAGCTCGCCGAAGAAACACATTCTGATTCGCGTGAGGTGGAAATTCTCATGCGCTCGTTGAAGTCGCAATTCGAGCAATATATCAAACTCAATCGAAAAATTCCTGCTGAAATATTAGCGTCTGTTTTGCCGATCGAAAATGCGAGTCGCCTGTCGGATACTATCGCCGCACAACTGACTTTAAAACTTGAAGAAAAACAAAAATTACTCGAGATGATGGATGTTGTGAAGCGTCTCGAAAGATTAGTTGGACTGATGGAATCTGAAATTGATCTATTGCAAGTTGAAAAGAAAATTCGCGGTAGAGTCAAGCGTCAAATGGAAAAAACGCAACGCGAATATTATTTAAATGAACAAATGAAAGCCATTCAAAAAGAATTAGGTGAACTTGAAGATGTACCTAATGAATTTGAATCATTGGCTAAGAAAATCGCAGCTTCAGGTATGCCGAAAGAAGCAGCAGATAAATGTAAAACAGAGTTGAATAAATTAAAAATGATGTCACCGATGTCAGCTGAAGCAACTGTTTCACGTAATTATCTTGATTGGATGCTCGCTTTACCGTGGAAAAAACGTTCGAAATTACGTGTTAGCTTAATCGAAGCTGAAAAAATTCTTGAAGCTGAACATTATGGCTTAAAAGAAGTGAAAGAACGCATCATTGAATATCTCGCAGTGAATAAACGCGTCAATAAATTAAAAGGCCCTATTTTATGTTTGGTCGGCCCGCCTGGGGTAGGTAAAACGTCATTAGGTGAATCGATTGCACGTGCAACAGGTCGCAAATTTATTCGCATGTCGCTCGGCGGTATTCGTGACGAAGCTGAAATTCGTGGTCATCGTCGCACTTATATCGGCGCTATGCCCGGTAAAATTTTACAAAAAATTTCGAAAACGGATGTGCGTAATCCATTTTTCTTGCTCGATGAAATCGACAAAATGGCGATGGATTTTCGCGGAGATCCCGCGGCTGCATTGCTTGAAGTGTTAGATCCTGAGCAAAATCACGCATTCAATGATCATTATCTTGAAGTAGATTATGATTTATCGGATGTGATGTTTGTTGCGACTGCCAATTCGCTTGAAATTCCACCGGCACTACGTGATCGTATGGAAATTATTCGCATTCCAGGCTACACCGAAGATGAAAAAATCCATATTGCATTACGACATTTGATTCCAAAACAATTGGAAGCAAATGGTGTGAAGAAAGAAGAAATTTCTATTCCGCTCGAAACAGTTCGGCATATCGTCCAGTATTACACGCGTGAAGCAGGTGTGCGAAATTTAGAACGAGAAATTTCAAAAATTTGTCGTAAAGTTGTGAAAGAAATTTTATTGAAATCGAAGTCAGCGCAAAAAACCCTTGTTATTAGTTCAGATGATTTAGAACATTATTTAGGTGTTCGTCGTTTTCGTTTCGATACGGCAGGAGAAAAAGATCAAATTGGTCAGGTTAAGGGGCTTGCTTGGACAGAAGTCGGTGGTGAATTACTCGAAATCGAAGCAGTGACAGTGCCTGGCAAAGGTAAAACAACTTACACCGGCCAACTCGGTGAAGTGATGCAAGAATCGATTCAAGCGGCTTTAACAGTTGTGAAAGCGCGTTCAACTCTGTTGGGTATTAGTAAAGGTTATTTCGAGCGCCATGATATTCACATTCACGTCCCTGAAGGTGCTACACCTAAAGATGGGCCTAGTGCGGGTATCAGTATGTGTACTGCTTTGGTTTCTGTGATTACCCGTTTACCCATTCGCTTTGATTATGCGATGACAGGTGAAATTACATTGCGTGGTGAAGTGCTTGCCGTGGGGGGGATCAAAGAAAAATTATTAGCAGCGCATCGTGGCAGAATTAAACATGTCATCATTCCAGCTGAAAATGTGAAGGATTTAAAAGAAATTCCTGACAATATCAAAAAAGACTTGGTGATTAAGCCAGTTCGTTGGATTGATGAAGTGTTGGCGTTAGCATTGAATGGTTATCCAGGTGCTGTGACTTCTGGCATCAAAAATAAGCGCGCAAAAATCAAATCGGAAACATCACCGCGTACGAATAAAAAAAATCGAGCGAGTGATCATCCGCAGCAACATTAATGTGAAATTTGCTTGACATGCGTTTCCCGCTGTTGGTATAAATCACACTCCAAATCGGGCGCATACGGATACGAAATGTAGCGCCTAAGCTGCTAAAACTTGTAACAACGGATAGAGAGCAGGAGATATATGAATAAAGCGGAGCTTGTTGAAGTAATTGCTGAAAAAGCTGAACTAACTAGAGCGACTGCTGAGCGCGTGCTCGCAGCATTGATTGATGCTGTGACGGGTTCTTTGCAAAAAGATGAGCCTGTGGTTCTTGTCAACTTTGGTACATTCGTTGTAAGACAAAGAGCAGCAAGAAAAGGACGCAATCCTCAAACAGGTAAAGAAATTAGTATTAAAGCGGCTAAAGTGGTTGCCTTTAAAGCCGGTAAAGCACTTAAAGACGCTGTTAAGGAAGATGTCAAAGAAGAAAATTAAGCGATTTTCGTTTTACTCTTCTTATCATCATTGCTGGATGCTAACAAATTAGGGTGCTTAGCTCAGCTGGTAGAGCATCGCCCTTACAAGGCGGGGGTCGCGGGTTCGAATCCCTCAGCACCCACCAGCTATAAAAAAATGTGGAGTGGTAGTTCAGTTGGTTAGAATACCGGCCTGTCACGCCGGGGGTCGCGGGTTCGAGCCCCGTCCACTCCGCCATCTAATATGTTCGAGGCATCATTAAAATGTTGCAAGGAATTCGCAAATATAGCCAGGGCTGGATAGCTGGCTTTATTATTTCTTTATTAATTTTGTCATTTGCACTTTGGGGCATTCATAGTTGGGTCGGAGAAGGTGGTGGAAATAACACTGTTGCCAAAGTGAATGGTACACAAGTGACACGCCAAGAACTTTCTCACACTTTCGAACGCATGTTGCGACAAGCAGAAGCGAAGGCGAATCACCCTTTATCGGTCTCTGAGCAACTCGAACTTAAAAATCGCGCACTGAAAACACTAATCGATTCGCTTGTGATGCAACAAGCAACTTTGAAAAATGATTATCGTGTTTCGCAAGGTCAACTCCAAGCATTTATTCAAGCTATGCCAGAGTTTCAAATAAATGGCACCTTTTCAACAACGGTTCTTGAAGCAACTTTAATGAGCTCATCGTTGTCGCCTCAAGCTTTTGTTAACTTAATCCAAGATGCAATGCTGAGTGATCAACCTCGACAAGGTATTACAGCAACTTCCTTTGTGTTGCCGAATGAATTAACTAAAGCTGCTCAATTGTTAAATGAAAAACGAAATATTGGTTATGTGATCATCCCAAATAATTTTTTTGTTAATAAACCCGTCTCTATTTCGGAACAAGATATTCAACGTTACTATGATGCACATAAAACAGATTTTGCTTTACCAGAACAAGTGAGCGTGAGTTATCTGTTATTATCACTGGATGATTTGGCAAAATCTATTCAACCCACTGAAAAAGATTTGATGAATTATTTTAGTGAAAATAGAAATTCATTCGTTGACACAACTGGTCATCAACAAGATTACGCGACAGCAAAACAAAAAGTCGCGGGAGCCGTTGCGAATCACCAAGCAGAATTACAATTTGCTAAGTTACGCGAACAGCTTGCTAATATTACATACGAACATCCTGATTCGTTGCAGCAAGCTTCAACCATTTTAAAATTGCCGATCAATCAAACGGCTTTATTTACACCCAATAAAGGCGCTGATGTCATTTCAAATAATGAAACAGTTCGTCAAGCTGCATTTAGTCACGACGTGTTACTCTCAGGAAACAATAGTGATGTGATTCAGGTAAATCCGAATCAAGTGATTGTTATTCGAATAAAACAACATCTTCCTTCTGCTATGCAGCCGTTATCCAATGTGCGTCAATCCATTATTGCAAAATTAACAACGGAGATGGATAAACAACAAAGCATGACGTTGAGTCAACAAATACAAAAGCAACTTCAACAAGGCGCTTTACCTGAACAAATCGCGGCTAAAAATAATTTGAGTTGGCTTGTTGTGAGTGGGACAGGTCGTGTCAATGACAAAGTGCCTCAGCCTATTTTAGATAAAGTTTTTGATATGCCAATTCCTAAAGGACATGAAAATTTTGCTGTAGCTGAATTGCCTGACGGATATGCAGTCATCGGCTTGACTGGAAAAGTGATTGAAAATGTTGCAATGAATTCAATAGATCAAGACGCGTTGAATAAAAAAATGCGTGAGTCAATGGGTTCTATGGAATACGGTTATTACCAGGATAGCATTTTTAAGCGAGCTAAAATTCAAACGGAATTTAATGAAAATCAAGATTTGTAAAATCAAGAAAGAATAACGTAACAGCTTAGTGCTAGTGCACTTACTGAGCGCAGCGAAGAATCTCCTAAATATAACGAGGAGATCCTTCGTCGCAACAGGATGACAGCAAAAACATAAAACACGAGCTCGTGGCTGGGATGACAAGTTCTATGGATAGGACTGAGCTATTACAGAATAACTAACCGCCTGAAAAAGGCTAAAAATGAACATAGCCCGAAAACAGGCTATATCTTAAGCCAGGAGTATAACCTGAGCGTCTTTAACGTTACTGCCAGTTGTTGTATTTGTAGAGCTTTGAGATTGAATATTGTTAGGTTGGCCAGTAATGCCCTTGATAATAACACCACTCAAATCACCAGCAGCACTTACACCTGAAAATGATAGGGCAAGCGAGAAAACAAGGTATGTTGCAAATTGTTTCATGGCCATCATCTCCCTTTAAAATGAATAAGTTAAACGGAAAAGCCGAAGAAATTTTACTTGAAATGTGTGATGATTGCAATGTTCTCTTTATGTTGTGTTGGGCACAAGGTGAAATTGAGAGTAGCGCGTATAGCTGATTAGCTAGTAGTCTATTGACTAGTAGCTGACTGGCTAGTTAAAATGATGACTGATTCTTTTAAAGGTTCGTTCTCATGTCAGAAAATTATTTTCCGCAAGGTATTGCCAAAGGTCATGCCTTTCTAGGGCGGGAAGAAGAAACTAGCCGGCTTTCAGCGAATTTGGAACAAGGACGTCATACGCTGCTGATGGCTCCTAGGCGTTATGGGAAAACCAGTCTTGCACGCCATGTCATTAGTCAGGGCAAGCATATTTATAAAGAAATCGATCTTTTTCTTGCAATCGATGCGGCTGCTATTGGGCAAATATTTCTGTCTGGGATAGAGGATCTGATGCATGTTACCTCTGATACAACACATAATTTGCTGCATTCCCTGATTAATTTTTTCAAACGTTCTGAAAAAAAATGGACGATTGGTATAAAGGGTGTAAAAGTAGAATTAAAACCGGAAAATCAACATGACACAGCGGCCAATATTTTGTTGGCATTTGAAGCGCTTGAGTACGTGCTACAAAAGAAAAAACAGAAGGTCATTTTTTTTGTGGATGAATTTCAGGAAATTAATAGAATTCTGGATAGTCGTGCTTTAGAAGGCGCTATCCGTCACTTTGCGCAATCGTGTAAATTTGTCGTTTTTATTTTTTCAGGGAGTAGTCGCAATTTACTAGCAGATATTTTTGGAAATCGGAATCGTCCATTATATGCATTATGTGACTGGATTAATCTCAAGCGGCTTGATATGTCGTTGTACGAAGTCTATCTTAACAAAATTGCAGAAAAAACTTGGAATAAAGAATTAAAACCTGACGCAATAGAGTCGATTTTTCATTTGACAGAGTGTCATCCTGAAACTGTTTATACTTTATGTGCTGCTTTATGGCAGCATTGTCGACAGTATGAAAAGACACCGACGAAGGAAATAGCTAACACAGTGTGGCGGCGGTTGATTCATGACCGCCTGAAGCAAACTCGTCTTAATTTATCTTCTTGCAGTACTGGGCAACTAAAAATATTAATACTAATAGCAAGTGGTGTTGAAACAGGGCTGACAGGTAAGGCGTCTCAACACAAATTGAATTTGACCAGTCCATCCATTGTCAATGCACTTGCTTCACTTGAAACCGCTGATCTTATTGAAAAGCAGGAAGATCGTCACTATCGCATTATTGATCCGATTATCAAAAGTACATTGATTGAAAATTATCTTACATGAAAAACTATCTTGAAAATCTTTTTTATTTTTGTAAAAAAGATAAAAAATATGAGAAGCATCATCTTCCAAGTTTTCGCAAAAAATAATCCAATGATCGTCAGTATACCGAGTTTTTTGGCAATAACGCCCGTGATGAGAGCGGTTAATCCAAATTCAGCGGTGCGATCTGTATTTTTAACATAATCCGTATACAATTTTCCTTTGTTAAAATGAATGCTATTTTGAATGAGTGTTGAATATTGTTTGTCATTGGTAATAAAAGTTTCTGGTGTGACGAGATTAATACGAAAAAAACCATCTTTTCCAAATAGGTAAGTCGTATAATTGGCAACTTTATCATTATCTTCATTTACATTAATGGAAAGAGTGAGCTGATGATCTGTAAAATTATAAGTAGGCGGTTGAATCCAGCCAGTCACATAAATGGGTGCTACACCTTTTGATATTCTTAAATTATTTTCTTCTGTCGTCATTTTTTTGATGGTATTCAAAAGGTCATTAATATCGAAATTTTTTGCATCATCTTCTTTAACATAACCTGCATTGATAAAATCAATTTGTAAATACCAACGTAAATTGTCGTTCTGAGAAATAATAACGCCGACCAATTCAGGATCGTTTGCTACATTACCAATCGCTTTTTCAAATCCTGCAGCTTCTTTTTTGGGAATAAACAAAAAATTGTCTGGCAGTTGAAGTGTTGCCTCGTCCAGTAATGAAATTTGAGCAGGGCCAATCGTTGCTGATCGAATAGCATTTTTAATCAGTGAAATACTTTCTTGTTGTTGGAGGGTTAAATGAATTTTATCAACGATGTTCGCTGCAAGTAGATTTTTACAAAAAACGCTAAAAAAAATAGAGATAACTATCAGGAAGATAGATAAAGTTTGTTTGATGCAACTATTTGATTTCATGTAAAAAACCTGAATTTAGATGACTTAAATTCAGTATAAGCGATGTTTGAAAAATTGCTGGATAAAGGGGACATTATCAATTTGGTAACACATGGCAAAACAGACCTTAATATTTCCTTAATATTCCATTGTGTATAATTTGCAACCAGTTAAACCTTAACAAAACGAGGCATTATATGCAAACCAGAAACATCGACCGCTATCAGCAGTTTATCGACTATATCAACCATCTCCGTGAGGAAATCCAAGTTCCTCTAGCCTATACTTTAGAGCTTTTAGATCTTGAAGAAGAATTAAGCGGAAATGTTCCGGCAGATAGCATACAGAATCTAAACCGATATGCTATGGCAGTAGATGCGTTCAATGATTATTTAACCAATACAGCAATGGAAGACATTTATGCACTTATCAATGAATCTATTGAAATAGGCCATACTTCAGAAGCAGTTGACAAGCTCATCGATAAAACGATGAGAGAGATCCTAGACACTCAGACAACCATAGCCAATTTTGTTGCGCTCGTTATCAGTGACGAATCATTTGCTGATTTAACTGAGAAGCTAATAGCGCACATGGGCATGATTTCTGAGGCATGTAATTCTTACCCAGGCAATCCAGCTGTAACAATGACTCAACCACAAACGGCTGTAACAATTACTCAACCACAAACGCCAAGCAAGACACAATCTCAGCTATCACAATCTGATTTACTAGTTGAGATACAAAAAGAGGTAGAGATTTTTTATACAGACATGCGTGATTTAGAGCGTGCTGTAGATCGTCAAACTACTACTCATATTAATATATTAGACATATTCAAAATGGGTGCAAAAGCTCCACGTGATCCAGAGGGTCGAAGCAATTTAACTTTTATCACTCTATTGAATCTGATTCTTGAGGACCATCTCACGATAAAAACGCTAACGCTGTCTGAGTTTGCAATGAGTCTTAAAGTTCTGTGTCTTCAGATTGCAAAGAGCACTACAATTAAAGGCATTCAGTGGAAGCAGAAAGAATTACTTCGAACCATTTTTGACTACACAGACCGTGTTGCACGCCTAATTGAACGTGCTATTGCCGCAAATAAAGCTCAAATATCAACGCCAACACCGCAAATTGAAAGTAAGCAAGAAGAAGAAAGCAAACAAGAAGATTTAGATTTGTCCAGCATAATTATGCGTAAACCTATTTCGATGATCCAGCAAACTAAATTAATTCAGCGTGCAGTTAATCAAGATGCTGCGCAAGGCGTGACATATTTAAGTGATAAACGCGATGCGATCTTAAATAAGATGATAGAAAATTTTCACGTAGTGATGAGAGAGCTAGTCAATGTACATCATGATCAAAGCAAATCATTACTTGAATCAATTGCTCATTTAGAAACGATACTTGCCAAGCAATCAGTTGAAATAAATACATTACTGCAAAGCCAAATTGACAAGCCATTTTTTGATGAAATTCAAAAATTTTATGCCGATTGTCAAATGGAATTGCGTAAAAATATTTTATACACTGCATTCAATGAACAGCTCGATTTTGCAATAGCAAAAATCACAAAGGATGAAGCTGATATACGTCGCAGCATCGAAAACTCTCGTGATACAGAAAGCAAAGAAGTTATATGCGCGAATAATGATTTGGCACCCATCCAAGCATTGTTGAGTCACTTAAATGGCTTGCAATCTGATTTTAGAGAAATAGTTGAAGCAAATCTTTCGATTGAAAATACGATAGGAACATTAGTGCACTCACTGAGTGAAATGCAAAATTCGCGCATGGCTGATGATCTTGTTTTTGAATTCAAGAAAATTCTTCATCCTTTCAGTTCAACGCTCGCATCATTTGAAGCATTGGATAAGGAATTGTCTTCACAATCTTACAAGCCATTGACAACTGAGCATCGTGAATTGTCTAAACTTAAATTATCGTCAGCGATTTTCCAATCACAAATTCGACAGTTAACTGCAGAAAGACCTCACGATTGGAATGATAAATTCGAAGGGTTCAAAGCGCAATTTTTCGCAAGTTTAACACAAGAAAGTGAAGGCGTGATTGCCCAAAGTATTGCTGATATGAAGCAAAAGTATATGGAGACATTAATCAGATTTGAATTGACGATTACTGATCCGAAACTTGAAAAAATTTACTCACGCAAACCTTCGCAAGTTATTTTTGCGGTTAAAGACGAGCAAAGTAGTGTTGTCGCTCAAGGGGATACAAATAATGTCACTCAAGGCAATACAAATTTTTAATAGTTACATTAACTCCACGTTTTTATAAAGCGTGGAGTGTTTTTTGAGGTTTGTTATCTATGTTAAAAAATTTATTCATCATTGGGTTATCTTTATTTGTTTCACTGAATGCCAATGCAAGTTCCATTCATTCGTTAATTTTTAGAGGCGATCCTGTCACAAGTGATCAACAATATCCTTATGTGGTTGCTATCTATCATACGCGTTCAGGAGATGGTTCTGACAATTTGACAGCGGATTGCACAGGAACAATTATTGCGGATCAGTGGGTATTAACAGCAGGGCACTGTGTTGTAGCAGATGAAGAAGATGATCCTACAACTGCTAAAATTGCATCGCCAGCTGAGATTAAAGTGGGCACTGGACCACAAGCCTATTCTTTGTCTCAAGCAAAAACGGTTTTGTCTGTTGAAAAAATATTTACCTGGAATGATCGTCAACAGGGTTATGACAATGATCATGATCTGGCTTTATTAAAACTATCTCAATCATCTAAAATTTCACCGGTTCAATTACCTGAAACCGCTAATGATTTTTCTGATTTAAAATCGGGAAATCGTTCTGCAACATCATTGGGATATGGTTGGCAAGATATTCAATTTACCAACTGGCCAGCCAGTTGCGATATACATCCAACGGAAAATTGTGGCTACGTGCCTTTGTATGATGGTTCGTTACATATGGGCACAGAAACCATTCAACCAGATCAGACAATCGTAAATTTAATCAAACAATATGAAACAACGCTAAATCCTTCTGCATCGAAATACAATGCATTAACCATGTTAGGTGTTGTATCTCCAACAGGCAAACATGGAACACCTGGTGATAGCGGAGGTCCTTTGTTAACACTTTCTAGTCATCAAACACAAGTGTTGATTGGTGTAACATCTTGGGGGCCTGAGAAAATGACACGTGCTGCTATTGATAATGGTACATATGCTAAAGGTCCTGGTATTTATATTAGTTTATTAAATACGGATCATTTAACTTTTATTCGAAATACAATGAAAAATAATTAATAAAGAGAAATGGATTATGGTGCTGGCTTTGGCCAGTCAATTAACCCAAAAAACGAGGAAGATCAGATGTTTAATCGTAAAGGTAGTGAGCTCAGAAACGCTGCGCGCGATGGTGCTTTGACACAATTTGATAAGTTATTAAAATTACAAGCGGAACACATTAATGTGGCAGGCGATGCAGGCCAAACAGTGATGCATTGCATCATCGCATATGCTGCGACACATAAAAAATCTGACGAAATCTCTAAACGCATGATGGAGGATTTATTAAAGCAGAGAAATCCTCGTCCAAATTTATCAGCAAAAGATAAGAATAAAGAAACACCTTTGCAAATGGCAGTGCGTTGCGGTTGCCTTCATCTGTTTGTTGACTTGCTTAAGTCGGACCAGACATTATTTTTGTATGCTGATGCAGAAATGATTAAACAGCTTAATGCTATCGCTGAAGAAAAATGTGTTTATGGACAAGTACAAGCAGAAGAAAAAGTGATGCCGCAAGAAGACTCAGGTTTTTTTTCGAATTTATTCAAATCAAAACCAGAGGCAGAAACCGCGCATGAGTTACATGCTGCCGTGCAAAAGGGTGATTTAGAAAAAGTAAAAATATTAATTGAGCAAAATATCAAATCAAATCCACAGTATATTAATTTAAAAGGTATGAAAGGTTATACCGCATTGCATTGGGCAGTTGATAAATGTCCAAAAATCATTGAATGTTTGCTTGATGCTGGTGCCAGTTTATCAATCCAAGATGAAAAAAATAAAACCGTATTAGATTTAGCAGCTGAATTGGATCGTTTCTATTTTTTTTCGAACAATGAGCAGCGTCTTAACCCCGAGCAAAAAATAGCAATACAAGAAAAAAAATTAAAAGAAAAACGCATTGCAGAATTAATCCAAGCAGTGATTAATAATAATATTGACAAGGTTAAAGAATTATTACCGCTGGTTGGTGCCAATGTTGTAGGCAAGCAAAGCAATACACCATTGCATGTCGCAGCTATCCATGGGCATAAAGAATTATGTTTATTATTGTTAGAGGAAGGTGCTGATATTGATGCAAAAAGAAAATCAGATGGAAATACACCGCTACATTTAGCTGCTGAATATAATCAGATTGAAATTGCGCAATTGTTAATTGAGCGTAAGGCAAAAACGTATCATCTCAATGATAAAGAGCAGGATGCAGCCAATCTCGCTAAAAATAAAGGCCATACCCAAATGGTTGCGCTTCTGTCGGGTAGACTCAGTAAAGAAGAGCTGAAGACTGAAGTACTCAAAGTTGAAATGCTCAAGGCAGTGCAAGAAGGCAAACTTGATCTAGTAAAACAATTGCATGACCAAGGTGTTGATATTAATGCAGGACGACAACTACTCTTACATTGGGCATTAGATACAAAACATTATGCTGTTGCTGAATATTTAATTAGAGCAGGTATTAATGTTGATACGCAAGAAGCAGATGGTTTTACGCCATTACATTATGTAGCGCGAGATGGTCATTTTGATTTATGCAAATTGTTAATTGAAAAAGGCGCTAAAATTAATGTTACAACAAAGAGAAAATCTACACCACTACATCTTGCAGCATTCAACGATAATGTCAATATTGCATTGTTATTAATTGAAAACGGTGCTTCTTTAACGTCTTTAAATAATGAAAATAAAACGCCAGAAGATATTGCACGAAGTCGTGTAATGCGAACCGTTTTATGTGCCATGCGCGAGAATTCGGGGTCAAAAGCAGATATTTTAATGTCGACTGATGTTCTTAAATTTCGTATTTTGGAAAGTATCAATTGCGGCGATCTGACAGGCGTCAAAAAAATGATTGAAGCAGGCGCTGATGTCAATGCAGTTTTAGGCGATCATAATAGGCCTATTCTGAGTTATGCAATTGCTGCTAAAAATTATAACATTGATATTGTAAAATATTTAATTGATCAACCGGATATCAATCTAAATGCCGCAGAAGAAAATGGCGACACACCATTGCATTGGGCAGCATATAAAAAGAATGTTGATAATGTTGAATTATGTGTATTACTCATTAGACGACGTGCATCACTCACCGCCACGAACAAAAAAGGTGAAACACCGCTAAGCTATGTCACTGAAGAAATCGCACAGCAACTCCGTGCTGCTGCAACAGAAGCTGAAGAAAAAGCGGGCGCTGCAAGAGAGGATGCAGAACAGCCAGAATATCCTGAGGTTCCAGTCGTTATTGAGCAACCATTTGTTGTAAAACCCAATGAACTTATCATTCCCGAAAATGATGAACCTGATGTTGTGCCAGAACAAAAAGAGGATCCATTACTTGTTGATGATACGCCGCGCATACCAGACGATGATTATGCTGATATCGATGCGAGCGCTTATCTTTCGCCGGTTGTAGAACAAAACGATCAAGAAAATTTGGTGGAGGAAGAAAAAATAGGTGACGAACCTAACGATGAATTACCATCTTCGCCAAATAGCGAAGTGCCGGTGACACCTAAGCTCTTGGTGCAGGAAGAAGAAATAAATGACGAACTTGTCGATGAATTACCCTCTTCGCCGAATAGCGATGAAAATATCGATGAAGTTGATGCGCCAGTTATGCCACAAGAAAATATTGCGTCACCACAATCTGAGTTTGGTCCTTTCGGATTGTTTGCTTGCGTACCTAAAATGCCTTGTGGACCAAAACAGGATGTAAAAAAATCATCCGCAGTCATTTCTGTGCAACCTGATAATGCAGTTGCCCACGTTGTTGCAAATCCAGCGCAACCTGCCGCGCAATCCTTTTCGATTTTGGATAGCTTCAGAATGTTTATTAGCGATGCGGTTGGCGAAGGCAGTAATCAAGCGCAGCCTGAAAATGCAGCAAACGCAAGCCAAGTGATCAGCTAGAATTTTTTCAAAGAAAAATAGAGCGCAAGTGCTGATCTTCAGGTTTGCTTAAGCTTTTGACTGTATCATTTTGAACTATATAAATTAATTTAGTGGGTTATTAACCCAAAAAACGAGGAAAATTAGATGTTTAGTCGTAAAAAAGAAGCAGAAACCGCGCATGAATTACGTGTCGCAGTACAAGCAGGAAATTTTGATGAAGTACAAAGATTAATTTTTCAGAATTTAGCATTACCAGAAAATGAAAGTAATGTTGATTATATTAACCTGAAAGGTAAATACGGTTATACCGCATTACATTGGGCAATTGATTATCTGGCTAAGCAACGTAGAGAAAAAAATAATGAAGAAACCGCAGTTAAAATTATTGCATTATTAATCGAGCGTGGTGCAGATTCTACAGTTCTTAATAGTAAAAATAAAACCGCATTAGATTTAGCGGGTGATTTGAATTGTTTTGATGTGGTTAATGAAGTACGAGAACAACAACAGCGCACTGATCAAATGTTGAAAGCGATCAAGGAGGGCGATCTTGAGAAAGTAAAAGAATTACATGCGCAAGGCGCTAATCTTGATGCAACTAATAAGGCCGGTACGCCGCTATTAATTTTGGCGTTCGCCAATAAACATTATTTAGTGGCGGAATATTTAATCACATCTGGTGCGGATGTTAAGAAAACCCAAGCAAATGGTTCCACGCCGTTACACTGGGCTGCTAACAGGGGTCATTTTTCTCTGTGTGTACGCTTACTTGAAAAAGGCGCTGATGTTAACGCAATCAATACAGATGAGAAAGCAACACCATTACATATAGCGGTAAGTCATCAATTTTATAAAATTGCTCAGTTGTTTATTGATAAAGGCGCTAGTCTTGAAGCCCGAGAAAAGAATGGTAGACGTCCGGAAGATGTGGCGGACAGTGTTGAGCTGCGCGCTATGCTGCGTGATATACGGGAAGGTAAACCGGTGGTAATGAGCGGCGCGCTTCCTGCGGCATTACATAAATCGCACTTGATTGCCAGTGTAAAGACAGGCGATTTGGTTGAGGTTAAACAATTAATTTCTGCAGGTGCTGATGTTAATATTGCCGATGACAAAGGCGATACACTGTTACATTGGGCTGCGTACCGACAAAATGAAGAAATGTGTTTATTGTTAATTGCTCATGGTGCGAGATTAGATGTTAAAAATAAATTTGATAAAACGCCTTTAGAATACGCAAAGGAACCCATGTTCTTATTAAAATTGAAACAAAAAATGTTGGAAGCAGCAAGACAAGCCGAAGAAAAAACTGTTCAATATCCCGAAGTGCCAGTCGCCATTGAATCGCGACAATATATTGTAAAACCCATAGAAATTGTCACTCCCGAGAATGATGAACCTGTTGTTGTGCTGGAAGAAAAAGTTGCTCCATTACCTGTTGATGATACGCCGCGCATACCAGACGATGATTATGCTGATATCGATGCGAGCGCTTATCTTTTGCCAGTTGTAGAACAAAACGATCAAGAAAATTTGGTGGAGGAAGAAAAAATAGGTGACGAACCTAACGATGAATTACCCTCTTCGCCGAATAGCGAAGCGCCGGTGACACCTAAGCTCTTGGTGCAGGAAGAAGAAATAAATGACGAACTTGTCGATGAATTACCATCTTCACCGAATAACGATGAAAATATCGATGAAGCTGATGTGCCAGTGATGCCACAAGAAAATATTGCGTCACCACAATCTGAGTTTGGTCCTTTCGGATTGTTTGCTTGTGTACCTAAAATGCCTTGTGGACCAATTGAGCAACCTGAAAATGCAGTTGCCCACGTTGTTGCAAATCCAGCGCAACCTGCCGCGCAATCTTTTTCGATTTTGCATAGCTTTAGAATGTTTATTAGCGATGCGGTTGGCGAAGGCAGTAATCAAGCGCAGCCTGAAAATGCAGCAAACGCAAGCCAAGTGATCAGCTAGAATTTTTTTCAAAGAAAAATAGAGCGCAAGTGCTGATCTTCAGGTTTTCTTAAGCTTTCGCCTGTATCATTTTGCACCATATAGATTAATTTAGTGGGTTATTAACCCAAAAACGAGGAAAATCAGATGTTAGGTCCTAGAAGTATTGAGCTTAGAAAGGCGATTGATGAAGGCGATGAACATAAATTTGAGGTATTAGTCCTTAACGAAAAGTCCAGTATCAACCTTATCGATGATAAAGGTCAGACGGCTTTGCATCATGTCATCGCTTATGCCGTAAAGCCTGGCAGTAAAAAAGAAGTGGTCAAAAAAATGTTTATTCGTTTATTGAAGGATGGTGCAGATTTATCAATAAAAAATCAACCACAAAAACAAACACCACTTGAAATGGCTTTTGTATTAGATTGTTTAGATTTTTTTATCGAATTATTTAATAAGGAGCCAAATTTATTTTCTGATGATGCTCATAGTGTGATGGATGCGTTGAAAAAAAGTAAACAAATATTTGAAGCGGTTGTTCTAGGTGATCTTGCAACGCTTCAAGATTTAGATAATCCGAATTTTAAAATTTATGATCCTCGGAATCATGGAACCCCATTACATTGGGTGGCTGGCAAACGAATTTTGGCAGTTGGCAATAAAAAAGTGGATATTGCTACTCTCTTACTAGATCAATGTCCTTCTCTGCTAGATGAGCAAGATACAGAAGAATGGACAGCACTACATTGCGCAGTGAAATCACAAAATATTCAATTAGTACAACTACTCATTGAGCGCGGCGCTAAATTGGATATTAAAAATAAAGATGGCGAAACAGCGGTTACTCTCGCATTAAAATTACCTAATGAAGAAATTCGTACTATGTTACTCAGCGCGTTACAATCATCTGTGGAAGAAAAAATAGCTGGATCAAATGAACCCAGTGCGCCTCCTTTAAAATATGGTGAAGTGGTTCCCGAAGAAAAAACTGAACCCAAAAAAAGAAGCTCTGGTCTTTTTGCAAAAATCAATATTCTCAGCGCTGCTAAAGCTGAAATAGAAACTGCACATGAATTACGTGATGCAGTGCAAAAAGGTAATTTTTCTAAAGTGAAACAATTAATTGTTGAACATATTAGCAATCCGCAATATATCAATCTGCAAGGCACAAAGGGTTACACTGCATTGCATTGGGCAATTGATTATCTTTCCAAACAGCGTAAAGAAAGTAAAAATGAAGAAACAGCTTTGCAAATCATTAGCTTTTTAATTAAATTTGGTGCAGATTTATCAGTTAAAGATGAAAATCAAAAAACTGCGTTAGATTTAGCTGGGGAGTTGGATTGTTTTGATGTTTTTTCTGTGTTGTTTGAAGAAAATTGTCTCAATCAGCAGCAGATAAAAGTTTTTCTCGATCAGAAAACAAAAATAGACAACATTGATGCATTATGTGTTGCAGTTGCTCAGAATAAAATTGAAAAAGTAGCAGAATTATTAAAAATAATTGGTGGCCCTAATGTTTTCAATAAACAAGGCCGCACACCATTACATATCGCTGTGGAAAAAGGCCATAAAAAATTATGTCAATTCTTACTGGATTCAGGTGCTGACGTTGAAGCAAAAACCAAGCTTAGTGAGAATCGACCGATTCATTTAGCTGCATCTGGAAATCATCTTCAGATTGCGCAATTATTAATTGATTGGAAAGCCAAGACGAGTGTTTCGAATCGTAATGGGAATACTCCATCAATGCTCGCGTTAGCGAACAACCACATACGAATGTTTAACTTGCTGCATGGAGAAAAATTAGAGAAGCACGAAACACTCATCACAGAAATGCGCCAAGCAGTGGAAAGCGGCAATCTTAAAAAAGTGAAAGCACTTCATCTGCAGGGTGTTAACATTAATTCATTATTAAATTTGGCATTTGTTAGAGATCATTTAGAGGTTGCTGAATATTTAATTCGTGCAGGCGCAAATGTTAATGAGAAAGACGGAGAGGATTGGACACCTTTACATTATGCAGCAAAATCAGGTCGTTCTGATTTATGTGAATTGTTAATTAAAAAAGGTGCGCATGTGAATGCAATAACGTCAAAAAAAATGACGCCGCTCCATCTTGCCGCATTGAACGATCATTTACTTGTTGCATCTTTGCTCATTGAGAAGAAGGCTGACCCCAGTGCTAAAAACGACAAACAACAAATGCCAGAGGATGTTGCAAAGTCCAATGAGCTGCGTGAAATATTATCTTTTGCACGTAAAAAACCGTTAAAAAAAGCATTCGGTTTTATAGAAACACCAGAAGTCATTTCGTCTGTGATTCTTCAAAAACAGCTCATTGAATATGTTATGTCAGGCAATTTAGATAAGGTCAAAGAAATTATTGAGTCGGGTGGGGATGTTAATACTACTGATGAAAAACATAAGCGACCTATTTTAAGCATTGCAATTGGACAGCAGCATGTTGAGATTGCAAAATATTTAATGTCATACTCCGATATCGATGTGAATGCCGCAGATAACAAGGGCGATACGCCATTGCATTGGGCTGCTGAGCGACAAAATGAAGATTTGTGCTTGGCGTTGATTGCTCTAGGTGCAAAAATCGGTGCGGAAAATAATGATGGGAAAAAACCAGTAGATATTGCAAAAGGCGCATTGAAAAACAGATTGATGCGTGAGACACAAGAAGCTGAAGAAAAATCGAATGCGCAAAAAGAAGCAGAAGATCTTCTTCCTCTTCCTGATTATTTATCTCCGTCGCCACCTGCTTATTTTATTCATGATGAAGTTGAACGTCTGCTGGCAGAAGAAAAAGACGCTTCATTCCTGGGCGATGGTTTGGATGTTCATACTCCAGAGGGAAGTGAACCATTAGATAGTCCACCTACACCCACTACACCAAATAGTGCTGCACCCCCGACACCTAAAATGAATGATGAGGAAAATATCGATGAAGTTCCAGTGCCAGAGCAACCTGCGTTTGGACCTTTCGGATTATTTGCTTGCATACCTGTAATTCCTTGTGGACCAAAACAAGATGCAAAAAAATCATTCGCAGTCATTTCTGTGCAACCTGTGGCACAACAATTTTCTTTATGGAATAGCATGAGTTCGTTTGTCAGCGATGCGATTGGTAATGAGGTACCTGTTGATAAAAACAATTTGAAGAAAGAATAGTGGGATCCAGAAATAAAACAAATTTTTTTACTGGATGCCACCTCGCTTCGTTTGCTGCGCGCACTCGCGGCTGGCATGACAGCGACTAACAGGCACACAAATTTTTGTGTTAATAATAATCATTTACGTTGATGGCTGTGTAGCAGTACGCCGGATGCTTGCTTGGTTAGATAGATGAATCCTCCACTTCGACCAGCTCCGCTTTTTCAATTTGCAAAAACCGTTGCGTGATTTTCTGAGCTGAGGTTTGAACTTCGCTGACATCGGTGTTCGCTTGTGAAATATGACGTGCTAAATTATCCATGCGTTTTTGAAAACGATCGAAATCATTGGCTAATAAATGTAAATGTTTTTGAATGACATGAATTTGTTGTTTGGTGGCGGCATCTTTTAACACAGCACGTGCAGTTGTGAGCACTGCCATCATAGTGGTAGGAGAAACCATCCAGACTTTTGCGCGATGTGCATAGTCAATTAATTCTGGATAACGCGCATGTATTTCTGCAAAAATGGCTTCTGCTGGAATAAACATCATAGCGCCATCAGCTGTTTCTTCTGGAATAATATATTTTTCTGAAATATCTTGAATGTGTTTTTTGATATCTATTTTAAATTGTTGTTCCGCTGTCTTTCTTATTTCATCTGAAAAACTTGTATCAATCATCGTGCGAAAATTTTCGAGTGGAAATTTAGCGTCGATTGCAATCGAACCGCTCGGTGGTGGCAAAAATAAAATGCAGTCAGTGCGTTTTCCATTTTTGAGTGTATATTGAAAAGCAAAACTTTTTTCTGGCATAACATTATGGATGAGCGCAGACAGCTGTACTTCACCAAATGCACCGCGAGAACGTTTGTCTGTTAAAATTTCTTGAAGACTGACAACGCTATTCGAAAGCTCAGTCATTTTTTTCTGAGCCGCATCAATCATCGCCAAACGTTTGACGATGTCAGTGAATGTTTCTGTCGTTTTTTCAAACCCGCGTGATAAACGTTGATCGACTTGTTGGCTGATTTCTTTGAGTCTTGAATCGGTTGCGGTCGTGAGTGTATCAACACGTTTACCTAGTTCAGTGGAGTATTGCGTTAAAGCTTCGCCGACTTGTTGTCGCGTTTCTTGCAAACCTTTTTGTAAAGAATCTTGGAAGATTTTAAAAGTATGTAAATCTTGTTGTTTCATGTGTTGACGTATTAGTAAATATGCGATGACGGCAATTAAAACAATAAACATGAGACTGTTAGCTAACATGAATGATCCTCTTTAATCCGTAAAAATATCCTTAAATGATTTTGTATAAATTAAAATGAGTGCGCAACCAGAATGGACTTCAATTTCAATATTTTTATGGATTGAATGATTAAAACATGAATTTTTTCCTGGAAAAGCTATTGAATGATGATTCAATTCCCATTGTAATCCCGTGGTTGAAACAATGGCATTGGGTATGCCAATTAAAGATATTTTTGAATGAGTAGGTAAAGTAAGTGATTTTTTTTCATCTTGTTTTAAACAAAAACCTAGAATAGGTTCTGCATAAAAAATCGCATTGCTTTGTATGAAGCAATTAATATTATTTAAAATATGATCGAGAAATTTTCCATTCATTCCAAAAATAATCGTTGGTAATAATTGTCTTTCTTCTAAATATTGAAGCGATTTTTCAAAATCACAATAATTTTGATCATAATGATAATAAGTTTTGATTTGATTGAGATATTCAGGCAGCACGCTATCTAAATCACCTATTACCAATTCAGGAATAATGCCCATTTGTATGAGTTGATTCGCCGCGCCATCTGCTGCAAAAATCGGTAGATTTTTAGGAAAAAAATTCGCAGATGGCAGATCACCATTGAGGCATAAAATAGATTTAAATTGATTTATGTTGAACATAACACTTTTTATTGTCATATAAATATTTTAATAAAATAAGTGCAAAGCAACTGATGAGACCAAGAATATTGCTTATTTCAACAAATACTGAGCGATCGTATGCGCCATAAATAATCCAGGCAATAGAGCAAACCAAAAAATTAATTAACATTGCCATGGAAATATCATCAGTCGATCGAGTGAGAAGTGCTTTATAAATTTGCGGAAAAAGACCGATAATCGTTGTAATAAATGCAATAGAACCAAAAAAATTTTCAATTGTCATGACATTTTCCTACGCTCATATGAGTGAGATCAGGTTCAAGGGTTGGATAATTCCTCTCAGCCTAACGATAATTTAGGCACCCCTAATGTGAGGCGCGATTTTGACAAATATTTTGATAACAATCAAGAGAAGATCAATTACAATCGCAAGATGTCATTAAGAATAGCGCGAAGAGAGAGAAAAATGATTGCCAGAACGCCGACACGATAACAAATTTCTAAAACACGTCGTGGAATAGGACGTCGTGTGATGAATTCGATGAAATAAAGAAATAATTGCCCTCCATCGAGTGCGGGGATTGGTAAGATATTGATGATGCCGATTGAAATGCTAATGAATCCCAGAAAACTCATGAATGCAACGGCGCCTTCTCGTAGCGCATTCCCTGCATTCGAAAAAATTGAAATCGGACCCCCTAAACTTTTCAAAGATACTTTGCCTGTTAAAAGTTTATAAGTGATATCGAGATTGAGCCAGGTAAAATCATACGTGTTACGCCATGCATGAGATAATGCTGACACTGGACCATATTGATTGTAATGCAACATTGATTGAGGAAAGTGATCTGTTTTAGGCACAAATGGTTCGATACCTAAACTGCCAAAAGGATCAGGTTTCAAGTCATCCATTTTCCAGCTGGAAAGATTGAGAGAATGCTCACGTAAAATGCCATTGGGTGAGCGGGTTGTCATCTGCATGATGTCTTGATTCCCCGTGTGCGATAAAATGCGCATCACTACAGACATCCAGCTATTCACAGGAATTTGATCGACAATCACAATTTCTTGTTTTGGCTTGAGTCCTGCATCATATGCAATAGAGTGAGGCGTGACTTTACCAACTATCGGAACAATACTGGTGAAACCAATCATGAAAATCAGCCAATATAAAATAAAGGCTAAAATTAAATTAAACAGGGGTCCGAACGCGATGACGATTGCTTTTTTCCAGAAGGGTTGATTATTAAATGCAAATGGTTTGTCGGATTCAGCTACCGTCTCTTCTTCTTCGTCGAGTAATTTAACATAACCACCTAGCGGTATTGCAGAAAGCGCGAATTCTGTTCCTGTACGATCAGTGCGGGAATATAAAATGCGGCCGAAACCCAACGAAAAACGCAATACACGAATGCCCAGTAAACGGGCAGCAATAAAATGTCCGAATTCATGGAAACCGATCACGAAAAAAATCGTGAGCAAAATACTGAGAATAAAAATCAAAGTAGTTAGCAATGGTTATCCTTCTTTTCGTTGAATAACATTTTTATCGAGTCCTGCTAGTCGAAGTTTTTGACGAATACGATTTGCTGTGACGACATCGTGAATCGGACCAATTTCAACATGATATAACGTTTTATTATTGGAACGACGTGTAATCATCACAGGTGATGATAAAAGATGATTCAGCTTATGTTGTAACTGTTCGGCTAACAGACGCTCATGAAATGCGCCCATTTGTAAATAAATTTTTGGATGATGGGTATTCGATTGATTGCGTGCTAAATAAATTTGATGAGGCACACTGTGCGGTAATTTCTTGACTTGAATTTGTGTAGGATCAATCGCGACTATTTCGACGTGTGCGGTACCACGCCCTAACATCCCTAATTTTTTAGCGGCAACGTATGATAAATCGAGAATGCGTCCTTCAGCAAAGGGACCTCGGTCGTTGACTTTTACAATGATTTTCCGACCATTTTGCAGATTCTTGACGCTGACGTAAGTGGGCAAAGGAAGTGTTTTATGCGCAGCTGTCATCGCTAGCATGTTGTAACGTTCGCCACTGGATGTTCTGTGTGAATGAAATTGTCGACCGTACCAAGATGCAACACCCACTTGTTTGAAATTTTTGATGGATGAGAGAATGTGATAGTAATGTCCGTTAACTTCGTAAACATTATTACCATATTTACTGAGCGCTTCTTTTTTCGGAACAGCATCCGGAATTTTTGAAACATCAACTGGAAAATCAGGTGGTCCATCGCGATGCAGACTGGAGCAGGCGGCGAGAAAAACAAACATGAACAGTAATAATATTCTAACTAGCATTGAGTTTCCCTTTTAAGTCTGTAATCTGATGGCTCAATTGGTAAACAGCCATCACATAAAGGTCACTGGTATTGTATCGTTTGATTACATCAAAATTAGGATAAGTTTCCCAATATTCTTTTGTGAAATAATTTTGTAATTCTATCGTGCGAGATTTTGTTTTTGAAAGATCAGTATGTTTGATACGTTTGACAATGGGTTGATCCGATTGCCAACCATGACAGTGATAATAATTCGCGACGCTTGCGATAATATCGCCTTCATTTCGATAAAGATCGACATGTTTTTTGTTGGTAAAGCTTGTTGCATAACGTCGATAGCTGTCAGGCATAAATTGTAATTGTCCCATGGCACCCGCATATGAACCTTTAATGGTGTAGGGGTCAAGATGTTGTTCGCGTGTCAACAGCAAAAATTCTTCAAGCTCATACTTGAAAAAAGGCGCGCGAGGCGAATCGCTGAATGCAATATTGGTGAGTGCATCAATCACGCGATATTTTCCCACATTTCCACCATATTTTGTTTCAATCCCAATAGTTGCAACGATGATGTCAGCGGGTACTCTGTATTTTTTTTCTGCTTTAATCAGTGTTTTTTGATTACGTTTCCAAAAATCAATGCCACCGTGAACTCGTCCGCTGGTGACAAACAAAATGCGATAAATAAACCAGGGTTGTTTTTCTAATGGTGCTTTTATATGTTTTATCGCAGATGGACGCTCTTGTACGGTTGCAAATAATTTATTGAGCGCTGCTGCTTTAAAATGATGTTGAACAACCATTTCATGTATAAATTTTTTAACAGCAGGGCGTTTGGCAAAGTCAGTGTTTGCTGTGACAAAACTCGGTAAAAATATCATGCAAAAAATAACAGCAACACGTCCCCACATATAAGCTCCTGCATACGTTAAGTCGTCACCAACCGCCGGTGCGTTTGTATCGACATTAAAATCCCAAAGCCGGCCATCAAAGTAACGAGTGAAGATCCGCCGTAGCTTATCAGGGGAAGCGGTAATCCGACAACTGGTAATATGCCAATGACCATGCCAATATTGGTAAAAAATGAAACGAAAAAGGTTAAAGCTAAGCTTCCAGCCAATAATCGGGAAAAAGTATCTTGTGCGTTCACGGCGATTTGTAATCCACGCCAAACGATGAGCAAAAATAATAAAATTAAGATGACACTACCAACCAGCCCAAATTCTTCACTGCAGACCGCAAAAATAAAATCCGTCGCATGTTCAGGTAAAAAGTGTAAATGAGATTGAGTACCTTGAAGCCATCCTTTACCAAATAATCCACCTGATCCAATCGCAATTTTGGATTGAATAATGTGATATCCCGCGCCGAGCGGATCTCGTTCAGGTCGTAAAAATGTGAGAATTCGTTGTTTTTGGTAATCGTGCATGAAATACCAGACGATAGGCAGCGTTGTCAGAGCGACACCCGTGAGAGTAAAAATAAAAGTGCCGCTCATGCCGGCGAGTAATAAAACACTGCCCCCAGCAACCAGTTGCAAAATGGCAGTGCCAAGATCAGGCTGTTTAGCCGTTAATAAAACGGGGACTAATATCACGATTGCTGAAAATAATAAGGCACGACCAGAGAGTGGTAAATGGATTTGATGACAATACCAAGCCAAAAACATCGGTAAAGCGAGTTTTAAAATTTCCGATGGTTGGAAACGAAAAATACCTAAATTTAGCCAGCGTTCAGCGCCTTTGCCTCGATGGCCGATTAGTAACACTAAAAAAAGTAATATGAGACCGATGAGGTAGAGCCAAGGAGCAAAACGCAAATAGGTTGCAGGCGATATTTGCGCGAACGCGAGCATAATGAGCAGTGCGAAGCCTAAGTGAGCACATTGTTTTGTCACCACGCTGATATCTTGGCTGCTCGCACTGTATAAAATAAATAAACCCAATAATGCGATGAGTACGATTGAAAATAATAATGGCGTATCAATGTGGATCATTTGCCAGATCGTACGTCGAGTCATTTTTTGAGGTTCATGGGTGCGGCGGAGTGACATGGCTCGGCTGATCTCCTAAGAAATAATAATCTAATACTTTGCGCGCAATCTGACTCGCTGCTGCATTATCATTTTCTGCCACGACAGCAATCGCAATTTGTGGTTTATTGACCGGCGCATAAGCGATGAATAATGAATTGTCTCTGAGCTTTTCAGGCAAGGCACTTTGATCTTCGCGTCCCTCATCCTGACGCATTGAATGCACCTGCGCGGTGCCTGTTTTCGCAGCAACGGTATATTGTTTAGGATTGCCAAAATGATAGCCTGTGCCTTCGTGCGAAGTGATCACACCTTGCATGCCTTCTTTGATTAAATTCCACAAACTATTTGACTGTAAATTAACAGAAGGAAGTGGTTCAGGGTGATGAAAAAGATGGTTTTTGTTTCCATCGATTTCTTCACGGACGAGGTGAGGTCGATAACGTTCTCCTCGATTGGCCAGTGAGCTCACGCCATAGGCTAATTGTAGTGGGGTGAATTGCATATAGCCTTGACCAATCCCTGAATTCAACGTATCGCCCTCAAACCAGGATTGATGTTTATATCGGTGTTTCCATGTGGGTGAAGCCAAAACACCGGGTAATTCTTCTGTTATATCAATACCCGTGAGTTGTCCAAATCCAAAACGCGATAAAATATTATCGATTGATTGAATACCTAAGCGATGTGCTAAATCATAAAAATATACGTCACATGAAACGATAATGGCTCGTTTTAAATTGACAACACCGTAGCTTCGACGCCAAAAGTTATGAAATAGACGTTTACTATTTTCTAATTTATAAAACCCTGGATCAAAAATAGTGAAAGAGGGTGTTGTGATACCGGTATCTAACCCTTGTAGCGCAATAAAAGGTTTAATGGTCGAACCTGGCGGATAAAGACCACGCAGTGCGCGATTATAGAGTGGTCTGTCTGGCGAGGTTTGGAGTGTATCAAAATCTTTATTAGAAATGCCTGTTACAAAAAGATTAGGATCAAAACCAGGTTCACTGACAAGCGCAAGAATTTCGCCAGTGTTCGGCTGAATGGCGACAAGTGCACCGCGATGTCCTTCAAATGCTTTTTCAGCTGCAATTTGAATACGACTATCAATTGTGAGCCACAAATCATGCCCAGGTGTTGGATGAATTTCTTTTAAGACACGTAATGCATGACCATTGGCATCATTTTCAGTTTGTTCATAACCGACATTTCCATGCAAAATAGTTTCATAATATTTTTCGAGACCCGATTTTCCAATGTAAGTTGTCGCGCTGTAATTCACAGGATCAATGTGTTTGAGTTCTTCGGGATTGATCCGACCCACATAACCTAAGACATGACTGAAGGTTGGACCCAATGGGTAATGGCGAATTAATTGTGCTTTCACCAACGCTTCTGGGAAGCGATATTGGTTTTCTGCAAAACGGGCGAGTTCTTGTTCGGATAATTTGAGTTTAAGTGTGACTTGATCAAAGTGCCGATGTTGTCTTAGTTGTTTATGGAATTGTGCAATGTCATTAGGCGAGAGTTGAATAATTTTTTCAAGAGATGCCAATAACATCGGCATCGATTCCACTTTTTCTGGGACAATTTGCAAGCTAAAGACAGGAATATTTTCAGCAAGCAGTATGCCATTTCTATCGTGAATTAACCCACGTGTTGGTTCGATCGGGACGAGATCCAACCAATTTTTTTGTGAGAGTGTGGTGAAAACAGTATGTTGAAAAATTTGCAGCCAGGTTAATCGAATAATTAAAAAGCCAATCAAGCATGCGATGATGATACTGGCGACGATGGTCCGTCGTGTAATTAAATAGATTTCTTCTGTATGGTTTTTCAGTGCAACTTGTTTTCGCATGATAATGGGTTCTAATCAAATCGATATTCTGCCGACAACATGAACGGCGCTGTGATGCCTCCATTGCTTGAGGCCATTGATGCATTTGAATAATGCAACATACTGGCGGTAATGGAAAAATGCTTTTGCGGTCCAAAAGAAAATCCCAAGCCAATTTGATCCTGAAAAGCAAAATGGATTCCCAGATCATGCTCATAAAGTCGGGTTCGTGTGAGCCAAGATAAACCAATACTCAGATTAATAAAAGGAGAAATCCACTTTCCTTGTAATAAATAATGGCGAAAAACCGGTGCGATTGCGAAAATACTCAAACAGCTGTCATGTGGGACATTATTTAACCACCAATGACTGAAACTGCCATCGATATAAATGCGATTCGTTTGCCAGACGAGGAATCTCGGTTGGTAAAAGAGGGAAATTTTATAGCCTTTAAGAGCAGGTGGATCTTCTGTCCTTAACGCTTGTGAATATGAAATACTGATGGGAAGTGAGAAAGCAGGCGTTGTGATCGCGCATAAAACAGCCAAAGCTAATATTCGTAAGCGCACAGTTATCATCCTTGATAAAAAATGCTCGTACACGAATAGCATAATTTTTTTGGAGAGGCAATTAAATTATTTATTCAAGCATTCAAAAAGACGCTCTCAGGATGACAGCAATCCAGCCAACAACTGAATATGAGCTTCGTTGTCATTGAGTGCGGGAATGTAATCAAAACGTTCGCCGCCATTTTTAAAAAATTGTTCTTTACCTCGAATTGCAATTTCTTCAAGCGTTTCTAAACAATCAACAGAAAATCCAGGACAAACAACATGAATATCTTTAACGCCGCGTTTGGGGAGTGATTTAAAAATTTCATCCGTGTATGGTTTTAACCATTCAGCGCGACCAAGACGTGATTGGAAGGCAATGGCATATTCATCGTGGTTTAATTGAAGTTTTTTTGCGATGGCTTCTGCTGTGAGTCGACATCTTTCGGGATACGGATCACCTAAATCGACAAAGCGTTTTGGAATTCCGTGGAAAGAAAAAACTAAAAATCGATTCCCATCCTGTTGTCTTGCATTATCAATAGATTGAGCGATTGCACGAAGATAGTATTCATTGAGCGCATAATCTTTCTGGAAATAAATAGTTGGTAAATTGCGCCACGATTTTAATGTTTGAGCAACAAGATCAAATGTCGAAGCGGTTGTTGTTGCAGAATATTGCGGATAAAGCGGTAGCACGACGAGCTCAGAAATAGAGTGATTTTGTAATTTAGTCAATGCAGTTTTGATAGAAGGTTCACTATAGTGCATGCCCAATTCAACCGGATAATTTAATGTTTGTTGCAATTGCGTTGCAATTTTTTGTGAATATGTGAGCAGAGGAGAACCTTTTTCTGTCCAAATTTTTTGATATAACTTTGCTGATCGCCGACTTCGAAATGGTAAAATAATGCCGTATAAGATCGGATACCAAATAGTGCGTGAAATTTCCACAACACGCTTATCACTCAAAAATTTTTTGAGAAATCGTCTAACGGCTTTCGGTGTCGGTTGGTCAGGTGTGCCGATGTTGGTGAGTAAAATGCCTTTCATGTGTCTGACTGCTTAAATCCAAGTGCGGCAAGCCTGTCTTTGATGGGTGGATGTGTTGAAAATAAATCAGAGAGTGAACCGGTGCGCTCAATGCCAGCTTGAATGGGATCGAAAATGTAAGCTTCACGTCTGACATTTTCATGCGCTGTTTGTTGATAAAGTGCACTTTGCGTTGCTTGATTTTCAACATGATCATTTTGAATTTTGAGTAAAGCGTTTGCGAGCGGTACATTATCTCGTGTGAGCTCAACACATCCAGCATCTGCCATGTACTCACGTGTGCGACTGAGATAAAGCAGCAATAAAATATTAATCACAGGTAAAACATATCGCAAAATCATGATGACCATGAGTAAGGCATCTGCGCGATTATCTTCATCTCTTCGTCGATTACTGAAAATCGCATTGTAAAATAGCATGTCCAAAATCATGACCATTAAATTAGCGAGAATAGAAGCGGTTAATGTGAGTTTAATGTCCATGTGGCGAATGTGACTGAGTTCATGCGCCATCACGGCTTGTAATTCACTGCGATCGAGTTTTTCCATGAGACGACGTGTGATCGCAATCATTGCAGATTTTTCACTATAACCACTCGCAAACGCATTCATGTAATCTGCTTCAATGAGATACACGCGTGGCATGTAGCGTAATCCGGCTGCAATTTTCATTTCTTCAACAACGTTGTAGAGTTGTTGTTCGGAAACATTTTGAGCGGTTTGTGGTGTAATCTCGCGATATTCAGTGCCCAATAACATGAGTTGATCATGAAAAGAATATGTCACAAGTAATGAAATACCTGCAACCGCTAGCATGACTAAAGTGGCGATAGGCGTGATTTGAAATGTCACGAGATGTTGCAAAATATCAGAGAAGGGTGCGTTAGGATATTTTTGCAAACTCAACCAGACATCAACAAGTAAACCCAGAGCAATGTAAAAGCCAACAAATAAACTGATGACGATAAATGTTTTGCGATTATTTATTTGTAACGTGCGACGCCAATTGGCTGTCGCAAATTGGTCAAGCGATGCCATTTAAAATACCTCAAAATTTAACGGTATATTTTTCTTGTTCAGCGACAGCGGCTTCACTGAGTTGCCAGTAGGGATAATCAAAGGATAATTTTCCGCGAAAAATGCCGACAATCATGGAGGTAAAAAAAGATTTTTTAGTTGCGTTGTAATGTTCAACGCTGTCGTTATAAGATTGCTTTGCATAAGCCAATTTATTTTCGGTGCTCACAATTTCTTCTTGTAATTGCATTGCGTTTTGATTGGCTTTGAGATCAGGGTATTGTTCAAATACCACATTAATTTTAGAAGCAATTTGTGAAATGCCATTTTCGGCTGCGATACGGCCTTGCTCATCACCTGATGCTTTGGCTTGTTGCGCTTGATTACGCAGTGCGACAACATCTTTCAATGTGGTTTGTTCATAATCCATGTATTTTTTGACGACATTGATGAGTGACTCGAAAACTTTGAAACGTCGATCGAGCTGAATATCGATTTGTTTTTGGTTATTTCGAACCGCTTCAATGAGAGCGATTAACTGGTTGTAAGTGAAAACCACAAAAACAGCCACTACAGCAAGAATAATAAGAATAATAACGCCCGTGCTCATTTTGATTCACTCCATCAATTTTGTGAGCAGAGATTATAGCTCGATTATAGAAATATTTCATATACTCAGATAAATTAGGCATAAAATGATGCGTAAGGAAGTTCAATGTATCGGCAGGATTGGCTTAAGCAACAGCAAGGATATTTGATGCTCGTTGCTGTTTTGTTGGTCATGGTGATCGGGTTTTTAGGGGTTGCAGTCGCTTTATTTGTGGCTGGCGGTAGTAATTCAACCATTGATTTTCAGTTTGCTGAAGCAGCCTATGATCTTGCGGTGAGTGGCTTAGAACACGCATCACATAAACTGCTTAACACAACGATCGCTAATCGTAGTACGTGCGCTTCAGGTTTAAATCTAAGTAATACGCTAACGACTGGTGCTTATACAGCAACATCTGCAGGGCCTTATTTTGTGAGTTCACCTACCACACTGAATGGTGCATTAACAGCGTCAGCGACAACGATTCCAGTTGTTAGTACCGCAAATTACCAATCATCGGGTCGAATGATGATAGACCAAGAAATGATGAGTTATGGCTCGGTCGATACGACTGATTTTTTGAATGTCAAACGCGGTGCTGATGGTACAACTGCAGCGACGCATGCTTCTGGCGCAGCAATTGGACAATATCAATGTACCGTCACAGGGCTTGGCGGTGTGCCAAGTTTAACAGCACCTGCTCACCCAGGCGATCCCTACGGAAAACGGACTTTGCAAAAATATGTGACTTTGCAAGATGGCTGGTTGGTTGGGCAACATACGGCGGGTCATGTGATGGACATGGCACATTGGAATTATCCGACTGAATCACAATGGAGTAATTCATCAACCACATTAACATTCGATGTTGATTTAAGTTCAATCTACATGCTTTCAAATGTCGATGGGTGGGCAGTTGGTAGTGCGGCGTCTTCGAATATGACAATCTTTCACTGGAATGGTTCAACCTGGTCACAAGTTTTGCCGAGCGTCGCCTTGAATGTGAGTTTAAATGGCGTATTTTGTAATGCATCTAATGATTGTTGGGTCGTCGGACAAAATAATAGTAATTACCCGACTATCGAACATTGGGATGGTTCGAGTTGGAGCCGAGTTTTATTATCGGCACAGTTGAATGTGACGCTGCAAAGTGTCTATTGCAACAACACGAATGATTGTTGGGCGGTGGGTCAAAATAATAGTAATTATCCGACGATTGTGCATTGGGATGGAACCAGTTGGACGCATGTATTACCAACAGCACAAGTCAATGTCACTTTGTATGGTGTCTCTTGTAATAGCACGAGTGATTGTTGGGCGGTGGGTCAAAATAATAGTAATTATCCGACCATAGAACATTGGAATGGAACCAATTGGTCACGCGTATTACCAACAGCACAAGTCAATCAAACGCTGAACGACGTTTATTGTAATAGTTCAAGTGATTGTTGGGCTGTTGGAGTGCATCTAGCTGGAGCGATTTTATTTATCGAACATTGGAATGGAACGAATTGGTCGAGTGTTTCTGTAAGCTCTGGTGCCAATATCGACTTAAATGCGATAGGCTGTTTTAATTCAAACGATTGTTGGGCCATCGGACAAAATTCTTATCTGGTTCACTGGGATGGTTCAACCTGGACGCAATATTCTGTCGCGGGTACTTTTCCAAGTGTGCAGTTATATGGCATCAGTTTGCTTGAGTCTAAAAAATCATCGCCAACTTGGAAAGAAATTTTTGCTTAAGCAAGATTAGGCGGAAACATAGTTGTGCTTACTGTAAAGTTAGCATTGTTACCTGTAACACCTAGGCTCACAGAAATATAACGAATGGCTGAAATCGTAGCTGTTGTATTCCCATTGATATCGTAATACGTAAAAGTTAACGATCCAATGCCATCAACTAAAACCTGAGTGTTATACAGAAGATTCGTTCCGCTTAATGAGTAAGAAATACTGGTGCCGGAAAGATTGGTCAATGTAATTTGTGAAGCAGTCGCTGTTGTGATTGCGCTTGATGAACTGACTGAACGTAAATCACGAGACATACGCGCTAAAGCCAGTCTTGCTTGTTGATCCGCATGTGTCACATTTTTTGCAGTGAGATAAGCGGTTAAGCCTTGCGATAACATATCAAATGATATCACCGCAATGATGCTCGTTAATACGATAGTGATAACGAGCTCGATTAATGTAAATCCCTGTTGTGTTTTCATTAATACGCAGCCAATAAAGTTGATAAAACCGCATCACCTGCGCCGCCAATGGTGACTGTTGCAGTTTCATAAGTGCTATCACTGCTGATGGTTGTGCAAACAATGTTAACACTGATCGTATAACCACTCGGAGCAGTGCAAAATGCAGGTGTGGTTGTGCTAGGACACGCGACGCTGCTTAAACCATTCAGAAAACGTTGCCCAATAATCCAATCCATACAAGTTTGCGCACTTTGTGTTGCAATCATTTCTTGATGAATCGTGGGTACTTTTCTCAATGCGGTATAGAAAGAAAGTAAAAGAGTGGACGCTAATAATCCTGTAATAATAATAAATAAAATAATTTCGATGAGTGTAAAACCTGATTGATTGATTTTCATGGTACTGTGACTCGACCTGTTTGGGGTGTAATAGAAACCGTTGTTGTTTGGCCGCTCGCACTGAGGTTAATGGTCGCTGTTGATGCCAATGCTGTTCCCGGAGAACCTGTATCGGTGTATGGCGAACCTTCGCCATCAAATGCAACTAAATTATTCGGTAAATTCGTTAAAGTTCCAAAAGTAATATTGCCATTCAAAGTGACCGTTGATCTTCCATAGAGTGAAACTGTAGACCCTGAAGCATTTAATATTTGATATGTCGTCGATGAAAGTTTAACAAAACGATAGCGTTGACCGGAAGTCATTGAAAGTGTTTGTGCATATTGGATATCTGCAGCAATTTGATTGGCCTGCCCATCCAGATTGAGTGTTGTGGCTGGCCATGAAAAAAACGCTGTTGCAGCGAGCACGCTTAATATAATAATAACGATCGTGAGCTCGATCAGTGTAAAACCACCTTGTTTAATCATGACCTTCCATCCATGAAAAAAACGATTGTAGCAAATTTATATAAATTATTAGAGAATAGGTAGAATTTTTTAGCCAAGGAGTTGGCTGTGCTTGGAATTATTCGTTCATCTCTGAAGCACTTAATGACGCGATGGTCTCCTTTTTTTCGTCGCGAAATGCCTATTATTTCGTCTGGTTTATGTAGTATTGATATTTCATCTCAACAAATTGCTTTTGCTATTAATCCAAATTTAGGAAAAAACAACTTAGACAGCGTGTTTGCTATACAGCTTCAAAAAAAAATACCTCTGTCTGAGATTTTAACAGATGCTATTAATCAATATGATTTGAAAGAATGGCCATGTTCGTTGGTTTTACAGCCAGATGAATATCAATTATTGTTGCTGGACAACCCACCTGTCTCTAAATCAGAATTTCAAGCAGCCATTCGCTGGAAAATTGTTAATTTATTATCGTTTCCTATAGATGATGCCATCATTGATCATTTCCTCATGCCTTTACAAAAAACGCATAACCCACGACAAATGATTCTGGTCGCGGTCAGTCGAAAAAGTTTTTTGCAATCGCGAGTCCGATTATTACGCGAAGCGGGTTTATATCCTGTAGCCATCACGATTCAAGAGCTTGCATTGCGGAATATTTCGGCATTGTATGAAAAAGATCAAAAAGGGACAGCATTTATTTATTTAGAAAATTATACTAGCAAGATTATCATCACATGCGGTAAGTGTTTTTATTTTCAACGTGATCTTGGCGTGCCTCTTCTTGCGATTGATGAAATCAATGGCGAGGGTAACAATACGCAACTCAACGAAATGGCCCTGCAAATACAACGCTCTTTTGATTATTATCAAGCACAATGGCGAAAAGCTTTGCCGGCACGTATTTTCTTAGCGGTCTCTGATCCAACGTTTTCTATTGAAAAAATAAGCCATTATCTCGAACGACGTTTAGGGATATCTTTTACGAAATTAGATCTTAACGAAGTAATTACGATTAAACAAAACATATCATTGGCGCAGCAACATTCACGTTTAGCAGCGATAGGAAATGCATTGGCTGTACCTGATATGAGTGAAAACGATAATGGATTTGAAACGAAATTAACGACTCAACAAGAGGATGTGTTAGAGAATGCGTCAACAAATTAATTTATATACGTTGCTTCCGCAAGAAATAAGCGGACCATTTTTGATTTCGACGAAAGCATTTGTTGCGAGCGTTAGTTTTTTCGTAGGAATATTAACTGTTTTTTCGTGTATTGATGTGTTGCGATTACATCAATCCTCCGTCAGATTAATTCAACTCAAAGCACAACTTCAAACCGCTCTAGCTGATGTGATTGATGTTGCGGCCAATTACCCGGGTTTAGAAAATTCCATTCAAGATGATCCGTTACATCAAAAACGCAATCAAATTCATCAATTGCAAACCGTATTATGGATGGGAAAAAATCCAGTCGATATTTTGAGTGCTCTCTCTAAGGCAATTGTTTCAGATATTTGGTTAACTGAAATCGCAGTAACGGATGGCGGAAAGAGTATTGATTTGGTTGGTCAGGCACTTCAAGTAAACATTATTCATGATTATATGAATCAACTTGCCAAACAGTCTATTTTTTCTGATTTGACATTTCAAATTACTACATTAACCGATGAGGCAAAGACAGATAAATCGCTACATACTTTCGATTTTCGAATAACTGCAAAGGTGGCTTCATGATGTTGACAGATATTCAATCTAGAACCATAAAGTGGTATGAAACACAAAATCGACAAATACGTTTAATTGTTTTGGGTGTCATATTACTTTGCATTTGGCTTTTTTGGCGCGTTTTTTTTATGGTTCCGATGGATAAATTTCAAACCATTAAGATAAATGAAATTTCAGTTGTACAACAACAAATACAAAATGTTTCAAATCAAATAGCATCCATCAAGCAAAAAGCACATGCATTGCGATGGACAGATCGTCAGTCAATGCTACAACAATTCAATTTAACGATTTCGCGGTTATATCAACAGGTGCAAAGTTATGTGGCGAATGCGATTACATTGAATGAACTATCTGATTTAGCTGCTGATATGGTATCAGGCCAAGCGGTTGTTGTGTCTCATATCCATAATTTATCCCCGCAACCTTGGATCACTTCAAAAACGGATATTCAATTGCCTATGAGTGCGACTCGTCTGGTGAAATATCCCATGGAAGTCGATTTTCACGGAAATTTTTTAGCAACGGTTAATTATTTAACCCGTTTAAACAAATTAAAATGGCCATTGGGTTGGAATGAATTTCATTATCAGGTCACTCAATGGCCTGATGCGAATGTGCATATGAGTTTATATGCTTTAGGTCATCCATCAGAAGGTGCTGCATGAACTATTTGCGGAATATGGTCTTGCCTGTTATGGTGTTTTGTGCGATTTCAGAAAGCGCAAAAGGAGAATTATTGCGAGACCCGACTCAGCCTGAATCTGCTTCACTTGTGGCGACTCAGCCTTATCAGCCAGGATTAAGTGCTGTTATTGTTTCAACGGATCGTCGCTTAGCAGTGATTGATGGAAAAATTGTGCGAGAAGGTCAGATGGTGAATGGTAATACCATTATCTCGATACAAGAAAATCATGTTAAATTGCATGGAGCCAATGGAGATACGACATTGTTTTTGACCAATCAAAAGGTCATCCAGAATGAACAAGGGAATGAAAATGCAAATTAAGAAAATATTTTTTTTACTCTTCAGTCTTTTGTTGTTGCTCATCAGTTGCAGCACGCAACATGCGAAGCATGGTGTAACATTTGATGCGATTCATCAAGATCTCACCAATGCGCTGCCCAAAACGCACATTAAACATTATTATCGTGAACAAATTCCTGCAGCTGTGAATGAAGCGTTAATACCATCGTTTCAACCTGCCGCACACTATCCTACACAACGTCGATTCGATGTTGCAGCAGATGGTGTGCCCGCTAAAACATTTTTTATGGGACTGGTCGAAGGTACGCAAACGAATATGGTAGTCAATCCTGAAGTGAGCGGTAATATCACACTTCATTTAAAAAATGTCACCATCGATGAAGCTTTAGATGCTGTGCACGACACTTATGGTTATACCTATAAAAAAACGGCATATGGATATGAAATATTACCTCGTCAATTGGAAACTGTTTTATTCAATGTCAATTATCTGAATGTAAAACGTAGCGGTCAATCTGTCACCGCGTTGTCAACAGGGCAGGTCAGTGAAAAAGTGTCGAATACTTCAACAGGGACGACAAGTGCAATTGGTTTAACAGGCACGCAGTCTTCTTCAACAATCACACAAACTTCAGGTAGTGAAGTGAAAACTGATTCCGAAATGGATTTTTGGAAAGAATTAAAAGTGTCGTTAGTGAGTATGATTGGCACGGCAGGGGGTAGAGATGTTTTTGTCAATGCTGATGCGGGTGTGATTACGGTGCGTGCTTATCCAGATGAGTTACAGCAAGTGGGTGAATATCTTGCTCGCATTCAATCGCATATGGGTCGACAGGTCATTCTTGAAGCCAAAATTTTGGAAGTTCAATTAAATGACGCTTACCAAGCAGGTATTAATTGGAACGCGTTTGGTATTGGCAATGAAACAACGAATGATGCTGGTATTTCACAAAGAGGTACCAGTAGTTTTGATGGAACTGATATGAAGGATTTTTCTTCTATTTTTACCCTCAATGCAGGAAAGGGAAGTTTTAATTTATTAATTAAATTATTGCAAACACAAGGCAACGTTCAAGTCTTATCGAGTCCACGCATTTCCACCGTCAATAATCAAAAAGCGGTTATTAAAGTGGGTTCAGATAATTTTTTTGTGACAGGTGTTTCAACACAAAATACAGTGACATCTAGTACAACCACTGTACCGACGCAAGATGTTACACTGACGCCATTTTTTTCTGGCATTACATTTGATGTGACCCCTGAAATTAGCGGTAATAACATCATCACTTTGCATATTCATCCTTCAGTCAGTGAAGTCACTGAAAAAGATCAAACCATTAAATTAGGCACAACGACTGCAAATACGGCTAACACGTTAGTTCTGCCGCTGGCTTCATCTACCATTCGCGAGTCAGATAATGTTGTGCGTGCACGAAATGGTCAGATGGTTGTCATCGGTGGACTGATGAAAAGTGAAATGGTTGAAGAAACAGGCGGTGTGCCAGGTGCTTCAAAGTTGCCTTTTGTTGGCACATTATTCCGTCGTACATACCAAACATCAGTTAAAAGTGAGTTGGTTATACTTTTGCGTCCCATCATTGTCGATCAATCTGTTTTAACGGCGGATGTAGAAAAAACAACACATCGTTTTGAAACTTTACATCGTCATTTCCATGAAGGCGGGCTCCCAGACGTTTTTGGTAATGAAGCGGAAGAGGATGATAACTCATAAAGGGATGATGAAATATGTATCTCGAATTTTTTAAATTTAACGAGTTACCATTTGTATTAACACCTGATATCAGTTTTTTTTGTGATCTAAAAGGTCATCAAGAAGCGTTAGATACTTTATTGTTTAGCTTACGCTCTGGTGAAGGCTTTATCAAAATTGTTGGCGAAGTAGGGTCTGGTAAAACACTGCTTTGTCGAAAATTATTAGATAGTTTGGATGAACATTTTGTAACAGCTTGGATTCCAAATCCAGATTTGACTCCGCCAGAATTACGACGCGCCATTGCGCGTGAATTAAAAATAGAACCAACTGCTTTACCTGATCAACACGAATTATTGACAGTTATCAATCATCGTTTACTCGAGTTACATCAGAACGGAAAAAAAGTGGTAATTTTATTGGATGAGGCTCAAGCACTGCCTGAAGAAAGTCTTGAAGCGCTTCGTTTATTAACGAATTTAGAAACGAATAAAACAAAATTATTACAAGTTGTTTTATTCGGGCAACCGGAGCTGGATCAAAAACTGGATTCTTCTCATTTGCGTCAATTAAAGCAGCGCATCTCTTTTTCTTACTATTTACCTAAATTGACACGCCATGAACTTGATACTTATCTTTCGTATCGTTTATCAGTCGCAGGTCATTTGCGTTTTGAACTTTTCAATCGAAAAGCACGAAATTTACTTTACAAAGCAAGCCATGGCATACCGCGTATTATTAATGTGCTTTGTCATAAAGCATTGTTGATTGCGTATGGTAAAGGTAAACATGAAATCACATCCAGAATTATGAGATCAGCAATCTTGGATACTGAAGCTGCAACACTTTCCTACACGCGCATATTAATTTGGTTTATAGTGAGTTTAGGTTGTGTCACAGGATTCATTTTTTGGTGGTATGCCAAAAGAGGAGTGTTTTGATGAGTGTGATTAATCAGATGTTGAAAGATCTCGATAATCGCACGACAAAATCCATTCAGCAAGGAGAGGTGAGGCATCTCTTTCACTCATCACGTTATCGATCGACTCGAAAAAAATGGTTGGCTATTTCTGTATTTTCTGCTGCAGGATTATTATTTGCAGCCGATCTTTATGTGGTGTCACAACATTGGCGATTGTCTCATCACGTAAAATCTGATTCAAATGCAAAAATTCAATTGAAGCAGTTTGTTCAAGAAGCTCAACCGATCTTAACAGCCCCGAGCTCTTTCACTCAAGCACCTGTTATTTTAACGGGTTTGACGATGCAAACTCAAAATAATACAACTTTTTTGCGTTTATTATTTTCAGCAACAACACTTTATCGAATCGGTATCAATGAAAAATCTGATGCGCTCATAGCAACATTCGATCACGCACATTTAATCACATCACTGCCAACCATTAATTATACAGATTCAGCAATTCAACATATTGGTATAGAAAATCATTCGAATGATCAATTAGTCATTTCAATTTATCCAAAACAAAATGTACATTTACAACAAGCTCAGTTTGACCCGATTAATGCAAATACTTTTCAATTAAATTTTTCCAATACTCAAACGACATCTGTATCAAAATTGAAACCGCAGCCTTTAAATGTGAATGAAATTTATCAACAAGCACTTCAGTTATGGCAAAATCGAAATGAAGTGGAAGCAGAAAATTATTTACGACAGGCGCTTCGTGAAAATCCTGATGCATTACCTTTAGTTTTGTTGGAAGCGAGAATTCGTGTTGATAAAAATCAGATAAAGACCGCTCTTCATTTACTTGAAAAACATGCGCCATCAATTAATATCCATCCAGAATATTATGCATTTTTAGCCGCGCTTTATCAGCGGAGCAATCAAGCACATATGGCAGCGAGTTTGTATCAACAACTGATAGAACTACAACCGCATAATGGTATTTGGTGGATAGGTTTAGGTATTTCGTTAAATGCTGTCGGCAGACAAGCGGATGCATTACAAGCTTTTCATCGGGCCGAACAAGAAGATGGATTAACACCTACTCTAAAAGCGTATGTGGAAGAACAAATTCATGCAGTATAGGATGATCATGGATGAAGTCAATTCAGAAAGTGCACATTGGAACATTGCTAATTGAAAAAGGTCTCATCACTCAAGAGCAATTGAATAAAGCCATTGAAAAACAACGTTTGACAGGTGAGCGCCTCGGCCAAATTCTTGTGGATTTAAATTTTATTCGTGAAGATGAGTTACTTAAATTATTATCGAAACAACTTAACATACCTTTAATTGATGTTCGTAATTATTCTCTCGATCCTGATGTTGTGGCTTTGTTGCCAGAAATGGATGCTCGACGGTATCGTGCGATTGTTTTACATCAAGAAGATGCAAGTATTTTAGTTGCAATGGCTGATCCGCAGGATTTAATTGCGTCCGATGAAATTGAAAAAATTTTAAAACAACCCATTCAAATCGCTTTGGCAGCGGAAGAAGATTTATTAAAAGCAATAGATATGATGTATCGGCATACCACTGAAATTAATGTACTTGCCGAAGCACTCTCTGCTGAATTAACAAAAAATGATTACGATATTGAAAAATTAACAGAAGGTTATTCTCAAACCGATGCGCCAATTCTTAAACTATTGCAATCTATTTTTGAAGACGCTGTGCAAGTCGGCGCTTCCGATATTCATATTGAACCTGATGAATATGTCTTGCGTATACGACAGCGTATCGATGGTGTGTTGCATGAGCAAATTATTAAAGAAAAACAAGTTGCCTATGCTCTAGCGCTTCGATTAAAACTGATGGCAGGATTAAATATTACTGAAAAACGTATCCCACAAGATGGGCGTTTTAGTATTCGAGTGCATGATAAAAATTTTGATGTACGTCTTTCAACATTGCCTGTGCAATTTGGCGAATCGGTTGTGATGCGTTTGCTGAATCAATCTTCAGAAATTGTTTCACTTGAACTGATGGGTGTTTCACATTTCATGATGACACGGCTGCAAAAAATTCTTACGATGCCGCATGGATTGCTACTCGTGACGGGTCCAACTGGAAGCGGTAAAACAACAACATTATATAGTTTATTGAGTGGAATAAATTCACCCGAGTTAAAAATCATCACGGTTGAAGATCCTGTTGAATATCGCATGCCCCGCATTAGTCAAGTGCAAGTATTATCGAAGATTGATTTAACTTTTGCGCGCGCTTTGCGAGCTATTTTGCGTCAAGATCCAGATGTGATCATGATTGGCGAATTACGTGATCAAGAAACAGTATCTATTGCCTTACGTGCAGCGATGACAGGGCACTTGGTTTTGGCAACACTTCACACCAATGATGCTGCAAGTAGTATTGTGCGTTTATTAGATATGGGTGCGGAAGGCTATATTGTTGCATCAATCTTACGTGCAGCCATAGCACAACGATTGGTGCGGCGTATTTGTCAAAATTGTATTGAAGATCACACGTTAACTTTACAAGAAAAAATTTGGATTGAGTCAGTGGTTTTTGCCACAGAAAATGAATTAATAACCTATAAACAGGGAAAAGGGTGTTCTTATTGTCATTATACTGGGTTCAAAGGGCAGATCGGTATTTTTGAAATGTTAGAAATTAACGAATTTATGGCAGATGCGTTACGCACTGATGATACGATGCGTTTTGGTCAGTTAGCGCGAGAGGTAAAATCATTTCGTCCATTGATTTTAAGCGGTTTTGACTTGGTAAAAAAAGGTATGACATCGTTGGAAGAATTAATACGAATTATGGGTGAAAGTCTTGAACAAGCCTTGCCAGTTGCTGAATAAATTTGATTAGGAAATATTCATGCCGAGTTTTGCATATCAAGGTAGAAACATAGAAGGAAAAAGTGTACATGGCATACGCTTGTCTCAATCTGCAGAATTATTAGCTACCCAGCTTCTTCGTGAAGGCATTACGCCAGTTAGTATTATTGTTAAATCTGAAACAAAATCGAAAACGAATTTTATTGAAAATTTATTGATGCCTAAATCAGTTCAGTTAGAAGATTTAGCTATGTTTTCACGTCAGATGTATACACTGTTGAAAAGCAGTGTGCCTGTCACACTGGCGTTACGACAGCTTTCTGAAAATGCACGAACGACTTATATGTCAGAAATATTAAATAATTTGATTGAAGGATTGGAATCGGGGCGAGAGCTTGTGACTGCCATGCAATCCTATTCCGATTTTTTTTCGCCAGTCATGATAGGTATGCTTCAAGTAGGTCAAGCTTCAGGTCACTTAGATGAAGCGTTTTTGCGACTCAGTCAATATCTTGAACTTGAATCTTCCGCGTTGAAGGGGGCGACATCCGCTCTGCGTTATCCTGCTTTTGTTTTGCTCTCTGTTATTGCTGCATTTTTGATCGTCACAGGATGGGTGATACCCACATTTGCGCGAATTTTTCAACAAGCGAATGTGCCGCTTCCGATCATGACACGATTTTTAATGTGGGTTTCTTCATTTATATCGAATGATTGGATTTTCATTGTTTGTCTGATTGTTTTGATCATAAGTAGTATTATTTATTGGTTACGAACATCGAAGGGTCGTTATCAATGGGGTAAATATCAATTAAAAATACCTATTGTAGGAAAAATTTTACAGCGCATTATATTGCTGCGATTTACACAATCATTTGCGATGGTGGTGAGTTCAGGCATTCCCTTGATTGAAGGTATTCGACTTGTTTCAGAAACCACACAGAATCGTTATGCATCAGAAGAAATTAAATCGTTGCGTGACTCGATTTTACATGGTCTCACTTTAACGCGCGCTATTGCGGCCTCAAAATTATTTACGCCGCTTGAAATCCAAATGTTAAATGTGAGCGAAGAAACGGGCGAAGTTGCAGCTATGCTCGAACAAATTGCTTCATATTATCGACGTGAAGTAGAGTATGACCTGAAACGTTTAAACGATGTTATTGAGCCTGTCATGATTATAGGTCTGGCTGTTGTTGTTTTAGTCTTAGCTTTTGCTGTCTATTTGCCGATTTGGAATATGATTAAATTAGTACATCATTAAATTTTGACTTGAACACAGGTCGTTGAGCCGTTAAACTCTTTAAAATCGAAAGCATCATATGGAGAGTGACTCATGAGAAATATCCAGTCCGGTTTCACCTTGGTCGAACTGGTCATCGTCATCATCATCTTAGGATTGTTGGCTGCAGTCGCTGTTCCAAAGTTTATTGACCTTTCTTCTGATGCGAAAACCGCTGCAACAAATAGCGTGGCTGCTTCATTATCTGCTGCAAACTCGATTAATTACGCTTCGCGTAAAGAAAATGCGGCAAAAGGGTCAGCTGTTGTGAATTGCACTGATACCTCAAGTTTATTACAAGGTGGGTTACCATCGGGTTACACCATTACGGCAGCTGCGGTTGCTGTGGATACAACAGTGAGTTGCACCCTAACTGGTCCAGGTTCTACGACAGCGACATTTTCTGCTACAGGTATTAGCTAATTGATTTATGCAAAAAAAATTACAAATTTTAGGCTATGCTTCTGGTATTGCAGGAGCAGATCCTAGCAGTGGACATGGTCCAATTATATTAAAACAATCCTCTGCAATGTCAGTCTTATCTTCTTATGGGTTGACTTTGACTTGGCAGTGCATGCTTCAACCACCGGATCAAATTAATGATGTTACTGAAACTGTGGGCATGTTATGTCAAGATCTATCAAATGAAACAGCACAACTCGTCCACAGCAATCAAAATTTTATTGTATTAGGCGGTGATCATACTTCAGCCATTGGAACATGGAGTGGTGTGGCTAGAGCGTTAAGCCATACAGGTTCAATCGGATTGATCTGGATTGATGCGCACATGGATTCACATACACCAGCGACCAGTGAAACAGGTCATTTACATGGAATGCCGCTCGCTTGTTTGTTGGGTTATGGTGACCCTAGACTCACAACACTTGCAGGATTATCTCCCGCATTGCGCCCAGAAAATGTTTGTTTAGTGGGTGTGCGTAGTTATGAACGCGGTGAGGCAACTCTTTTAAATAAATTAGGCGTACGAATCTTTTTCATGGAAGAAATTCGACAACGCGGTTTAAAATCGGTTTTGAGTGAAGCGAAGCAAATTGTTTCACGTAATACTGTAAGATATGGCGTTACACTTGATATTGATAGCATTGATCCAGAAGATGCACCAGGCACAGGTGTTTCTGAACTCAATGGCATACGAAGTCTTGATCTTTGTCATGCAATGACTTTGTTCGTTGATGATCCTAAGTTAATTGGTTTGGAAATCGTTGAATTCGATCCATCGCGCGATCAAAATCATAAAACAGAAAAATTAATTGCTGAATTGATTGCTGCAGCGACTTTAGGTCAATAAAAATGATATCGATTAAAATTGATCTCGCTAAACAATTACTCACAACGACTGATCAAACGACAAGACAGCCTATTAAGCACTATCTGATATCAACTGCTAAAAATGGTCCGGGTGAAGTATTGGGCAGTGAAAAAACACCGCGCGGGTTACATAAAATACGCGCAAAAATTGGTGCGAATTGTCTCGAGAATACCGTTTTTGTGAAACGAAGACCGACAGGAGAAATATTTTCCGAAGCACTACAGCGCGATTTTCCAAACCGAGATTGGATTTTAACGCGCATTCTTTGGTTGAGCGGTTGTGAAAGAGAAAAAAATCGTTTAGGCCAAGTTGATACCCAGCGCCGATACATTTACATTCATGGAACACCGGACTCGACTTCCGTGGGAATTCCAGGCTCACGGGGCTGTGTCAGGATGCGTAATCAGGATATCATTGAGTTGTTCGATTGGGTAACATTAGGCACGCCAGTTCTTATTGTTGAGTAGAAGAAGGTAAAATCATGACCGATCGTATTCATGGGTTATTAAATTTTTGGTTCGGAGATTTAGGTCATGCAGACTTGCCTTCGAGTGATCGTACTCAGCTTTGGTTTGGTGAAAATGAAGAACTCAAGTTAGGGTTATTGAAAAAATATTCTGACGATTTTGAAGATGCTGTGCAAGGAAAATTGAAAGAGTGGGAGAGTATCCCGCGAGGGCGACTCGCATTAATTTTATTATTGGATCAATTCCCAAGAAGTTACTATCGACATTCTCCACAAGCTTTTTCTTACGATGCACGCGCACAACAACTTTGCTTAGAAGGTTTGAATCAACATGATGATCAATCGTTGACGTTGATTGAGCGAGTCTTTTTTTACATGCCACTTGTGCATGCAGAAAATGAAGGGTATCAAGAAAAATCAATCAGTTTGTTTCAAAATCTTGTTTCACTTTCTATGCCAGAAACAACACAAGTGTATCAATTGTTTCTTGCCTACTCTTATGCGCATTTCCGTGTTATAAAAGAATTCGGCCGATTTCCCCAACGAAATGTTATCTTAGGCCGACAATCGACAGACCAAGAAACAGCATTTTTGAAAAATCCTTAATTAATTTGGGGTCGTAGCTCAGCTGGGAGAGCGTCGCGTTCGCAATGCGAAGGTCGGGAGTTCGATCCTCCTCGACTCCATGGTTTTTGAGATTAGAAATGTCGCTGCTTAAGAAAGCCTTCCTCCTTCGGAGGCTAGGGTATCTAATTTCAAGAAATTTAACCGTAAGCGTCTTCCCCCCTCCGGG
>Ga0207150_1021_pt1 | contig 46943 bp, 49 predicted proteins | sample Alteio_BWMinHeat_32_FD_153526 | JGI IMG/M metagenome (GOLD analysis project Ga0207150, IMG submission 153526) | Enriched cells from forest soil in Barre Woods Harvard Forest LTER site, Petersham, Massachusetts, United States -... | ecosystem: Environmental > Terrestrial > Soil > Temperate forest >...
TTAGAGACTGATAGACGAAAATCCGTTGTTGAATGCGTTGGTTGTGTATTGATATTTAAATTCATATTCAATAAATCATTCGCATTTTTCTGATACCATCCCGGCAAATTAATTTGTATGCCACTGAGATCTGAATGAAAATCAAATCGGAATTCTGTGGGTTCTTTCGGCAAAATCAAGTGTGCGAGATAATGTGTGGAACCTTCGGCATATTTTTGTAATGGTAGATGAAACCAATTTCGCAAATCATTCACATCGATCGAACCTTGAATATTTGTCTCTGGTTGTTGATTAGGATTAGGTCTCGTGATAGTGATTGATGCAGGTTGGTTGAACAATAAACTTGTTATTTGAGCAGATTGAACACCTTGTTCGGTAAATTTTAAATCACCATTTAATTGATGAAAATTTATTTTCCAATGAGATAAATTAACTAAATCATCCAAAAAATGAAGGCTACCTTGCAACTGTACTTTTTCAGGTTTATTCAATGGCATGGTTAACGTCAAATCAGTTTTCATTGCGCCAATAGGACTTAATAATGAAAAATAAGGCGCTAGCGTTTTTTTCAATGGACATGCATTGACGAAATTTTTAGCGTCGTCTAACGTACCATTCGCATGACCTTGTACATTTAATACTATCGTGTCGCCTCCAATATTAGGAATATTTGCTTGTACATCATGGATACTTGCACCCAATACCGTACCCGATTTTATATTCGCCTCCATTGAACGCCCTGAAAAAGTCAGTAGACCTGTGAGATTTTCAAGCGGAGGCCATTTATCTGCAACATGCAAATATAAACGATTCACTTGACCACTGATGGCGAATTCCCCGTTATGTTGATCAAATGGAAAATCAGATAATTTACCTTTGAGTATTGCTTTTCCTGAGTTTAATTGACCTGCCAAAAATGCATTCCTCAACCAATCAATTAAATTTTTATCAAAAATTTTCATCGGCAAATAATTTGTGACATGTTCTGCATGAAACATATTAAATTCTGCCGTTAAATTAATATCAGGTGCATTGGACGTACCAAAAATAAGACTAAAATCTGTTTTCCCATCTACATCGTTGTTAGTCACATGAAGATGTTTCACATCAAATTGATAAGCTCCATCTGGCATTTTTTGCAAATGCAAATAGCCTTTCATATCTGAAAATGTTAATGATTCAGTAAAAATATTGTTAACGGTGGCAGATACATTTTGGGCTTGTAAACGCATCCCGCCTCTTTCACCATCCCAAAATGCATTGATTTGCGCCAAACCAAGGTGCAATGCATATTCATCTTGCTGTGCTGATTGGAAACGGACACGTATATCTTTTAATAAAATGTCAGGCCTCGCAAAAAACCAAGGAGATTTTTTATGAGAAGGTGAGTCAAATGGAAAACCGTTGAGCTCGATATGTCCATCGTTTGCTTGAACAAATGACAAATCAACGCCTGCAATTTGAATCTCGCTTGGTAACCAACCCCATGAAACAAAACTTCGCCAAAATGCGGGTGTAATATTCAATTGATCGGCATGCAATATGGCTTTTTGTGTGTCAGCATCAGTTAATGTTATCCCTGAAAAATTAAGTGTCGGTTTTAAGAAATTCCATGTAATACGTACATGATCGATTGAAACAGGTTTTTGTAAAAGTGTTGAAGCATACTGCTCGAATGGTATTCGATTTCTATCTAAATAAGGTGAAACAAAACGTGTGATGCTGACTGCAAAAGCAGCTAGGATAATGAGTATTGCGCAAAAATACCCGATATAAACTGTCGGTTTCCGCCATCCTGTTGTCACTACAGCTTCCCATCTGCCGCTGGCAGAATATCATATTGTTCTCGTGCATAACGCGAATCAGCCACTAATTCTACTCGTCTGCCTGCGTTAATTTCTAGAGCCTGCAAGATATCTTGCCCATCTTTTTGAAGATAATCGATGATATCTGGGGCCGCTTGAATACGTAATGCAGACCATGTATGGCTGTTCGATTTTCGTTGCACAGAGCGTGAAAGATCACAGGCGATCGTTTCAATCGATTTAATTGAACCGCGACAATGACAAGTTGGGCAGGGTTCACATAAAATTTTTTCTAAACTTTTATGTGTTCGTTTACGCGTCATTTGGACCAGACCTAAACGAGTCACTTCGCTAAATTCAGTTCGCACTTTATCATCAATACAATATTGTTTCAGTGTTAACAATATTTTTTCGCGATGCAGAACATCATCCATATCAATAAAGTCGATAATGATAATACCGCCTAAATTACGCAAGCGAATTTGTTGCGCAATCATTTTTGCTGCTTCTAAATTAACTTGAAGTATGGTTTCTGCCGGTGATTTATGTCCGATGGATGTGCCTGTATTGACATCAATGGTTGTCATTGCTTCAGTTTGATCAAAAACAACATAACCGCCAGATTTCAAATAAATCGTACGATACAATGCTTTTTGTAGTTCTTTTTCGATCTCATAGAGATCAAAAATCGGCATTTTATCTTCATAAAAAATTAAACGATCAGCGAAAGCAGGTAAATACGTGTTCAAATATTCTCGCATTCGACAAAAAGATTCGTGATGATCAATTAACACACGTGTCTCATGATTTGAAATCCCATCCCGTAACAGTCGTAATTCAATTGGCATTTCAGCATAAAGAATTTCATGACATTGTGCTGTTGTGCTACGCACCAAAATAGCTTCCCACACACCATCTAAAAATTCTTTTTCTTTTTGAAGTAAATCGAGAGAAACATTTTCTGCTGCGGTTCGTATAATATAGCCACCCCATTGCCCAGGTTTGATCATTTCTTTTAATCGTTCAATTTCATTTTTTGCCTGGATTTTTTGGGAAATAATCACCTGATCCACGTAAGGCGTGAGCACCAAAAATCGTGCTGGGATATTCAAAAACGTCGTTAAACGTGGTCCTTTCGAATCACGAACGTCTTTTGCAACTTGAACAAGAAGATATTGTCCTGTCCGTAAAATAGTTTGAATCTCGGGTGATTTGATTGATTCGGTTAAACATACATCTTTAATGTGCAAAAATCCTGCGCGTTCAAGACCAATATCAATAAATGCAGCTTGAATACTGGGCACAACACGAATAATTCGTCCACGATAAATGTGTCCCACCAAACTTTGTCGTTGCTGTTTTTCGATATAAATATCAGTCAGGATTTCGTTTTCGATCCATGCAACGCGTGTTTCGCGAGAGGTTTTGTTAATCAATATTTCATGAGGCATAGCGCTTTTTACAATCATCGTGGGTTTAGTTGAAGAGGACCAAAACGCCGCTGACAGTGACGCAATACATTAAATACCCAAGGCCACAAAAGCATACTTGTCACTGGATTCAACCAATATAACCAACGCACAAAAGGCTGCCCAGCAAATCCTTGCACGCAGAACAAAATAAGTTGATAAACAAACACCATTAATAAAATACCGAATGCTTGTTGAATCCAGGGAAACATGCGAAAACGAATTTGCATTCTCACCGCAAGAAATGCTGCAACAGTCATTGCTAATGCATGCTCACCTAACAATGTGCCATTCAAAACATCCAATAAAATGCCTGCAAACCAAGCGGTTGCTATACCAAAACGATTCGGTAACACAATAATCCAATAAATAACAACCATTAAAATCCAAGCAGGTCTCAACCATGCTGTCCAATCAGGCATAGGTAACAAGGTAAGAATAAATGCTGATAAAAAACTGAGAGGCACAAGAAGCCAATTATTTGTTGCAATATTTTTCCGTGTGGATTGATTCATGATGCTTTCCCAGCCTCGTGATCTGGCCATACTAACAAGACTTGCCAACTTCGATCGAGATGTGCAGACGGTTCAACCTCAATTGTTAAAAAAGGTAATCCTGCAACTCGATTCACCATTGTCACCTGGCCAACTGGATAACCATGCGGGTAATTATCTCCCATACCGGAACTAACCAAAAGATCGCCGACACGGATATCTGCCGTTTGTGGAACATTAAGAAGATGTAATTTACGTGTATACAAATCACCTGTTGCGATAGCACGTATACCACTGCGTACTACTTCTATTGGTACGCCACTGTGCGGATCATTAACCAATAATACTTGGCTCGTCACTGGATTCACACGAATCACTTCTCCCATGACGCCATAAGCATCCATGACGGGTTGACCGACAAATATACCATCGTGAATACCGCGATTTAATGTGACAAGATGAGTAAAAGAGTCTGAGCCGATTGCCAATAAACGCGCAACTAATACTTTTCCACGTATTTCTGCCGTAGAATGCAGCAAAGCACGCAATTGTTGATTTTCAGATTCAATGGAATCTAGTCGCCCGACCTCTGCTCGCAATAAAAGTTGTTCTGCGACCAAAGCACGATTTTCACTCACGAGATGATCATGCGTACTGATTGCTGATCCCCAATCATCAAACAGTCGGACAGGCCAACTGACTAAATATTGTAAAGACGATAGCGGAATAGAAACGGTGTCGCGCACGCGAGATAAAAATAAAGTTTTATCGTCGAGCACCATCAAAGCAATAGATAAGCCCACATAAATAAGCATGCGTACAAATGGGCTTGAATCTCTGGTAAACAAAAACTTGATGGTTAGGTCCTCAGCTATTCTCTCGACAAGAATTCCATTCCCACAGTATCAACCACTTCAAGTGCTCTACCACCGCCACGTGCAACGCAAGTCAGCGGTTCATCTGCAATAATGACAGGTAAACCCGTTTCTTCCATAAATAAGCGATCAATATTACGCAACAATGCACCGCCACCCGTTAACACCATACCACGTTCGCCAATGTCAGAAGCCAATTCTGGTGGGGCTTGTTCAAGTGCCGCACGTACTGCACCTAAAATGCCTGATAAAGGTTCTTGAAGCGCCTCAAGAATTTCATTGCTATTTAACGTAAAACTACGCGGTATTCCTTCAGCAAGATTACGACCACGCACTTCCATCTCACTGATTTCGCTCGCAGGATAGGCAGAACCAATTTCATGTTTAATACGCTCTGCAGTGGCTTCACCGATGAGAATGCCATAATTACGACGCACATAACTCACAATCGCTTCATCAAAACGATCACCGCCGATACGCACGGAAGCTGAATAAACAATGCCGCTCAAAGAAATAATAGCGACTTCAGTTGTGCCACCACCAATATCAACCACCATGGAACCACGCGCTTCATCAACAGGCATACCTGCACCCATTGCTGCAGCCATGGGTTCTTCAAGTAAGTAAACTTCACGTGCACCTGCACTGATAGCAGATTCACGAATGGCGCGTCTTTCAACTTGCGTTGAACCACAAGGCACACACACCAATACGCGTGGGCTAGGTCTCAAAAAACGATTTTCATGCACTTTATGAATGAAATGTTGCAACATTTTTTCCGTAACATAAAAATCAGCAATGACACCATCTTTCATAGGACGAATCGCAGTGATGTTGCCAGGCGTACGGCCCAACATCAATTTAGCTTCACTGCCTACTGCAGCGACATGTTTTTGTCCGCTGGTTGAACCAGGATTTTGACGAATTGCAACAACAGAAGGTTCATTTAAGACAATACCTTTGCCACGAACGTAAATCAGCGTATTCGCTGTACCTAAATCAATCGATAAATCGCTAGAAAAATAGCCACGTAATTTTTTTAACATGAGATTCAAATTTCCTTTTATTCAACTAATGATAAATGTGAAATTGTTTTTTTATTGGTTGTTGTAGAAGATGTTATAGTCTTTTTTGCGCTCGAATTCCAGTCGGTTCCTAATGGACGCACGGGTTCAGGCACTTCTTCTTCTGGATCGAAGAACATGCCCTGTTGATTTTCTTCGGCGAACACGGCAAGCACCGCTGTCATGGGCGCAAAAATGATGTGTACGACGCCTGAAAATGAAGCACGAAATTGAATGGAATCTTGACGAACATCTAAGTCACGAATGGCATTAGGTGAAATATTAAAAGTGACTTGCCCATCTTCAATAAATTCGCGTGGTACTTTACAGCGAGATTGCTTCGCATCAAGCAACAAAAATGGTGTACAACCACTATCGACAATCCACTGATAAAATGCTCGCACTAGATATGGCTTATTTGAAAGCATGGATAATTCTCCATTTTATTATATGCACTTTCGAGAAATTATTGGTTTACTCGAATCTTCCCTAATAAAATTTCCTAATTAATAAAATATCTTCATATTAGGCCGTTTCAGCTGTACGACTCATTTGACGTAATTCATGCTCAGCTTCAGTTAAGCTTGCTTGAAATGAATCACGTGAAAAGATTCGTTCAGCATAGCGTTCAACAGCCTTCGCCTCAGAAGGTAGCGTAATTCCCCAAGCAGGCAAGCGCCAAAGCACTGGAGCAATGCAACAATCCGCTAAAGAAAATTCTTCATTAAGAAAAAACCCTGCACCATTAAAAAGAGGGGCTACAGTGACGAGATAGTTTCTCAATTCTTTAGCTGCCACTGATGCATCAGCTGTTTTCCCACTTTCGATTCTTCGAATTAACGCGCCCCATTCACGATCAATACGATAAATCATCATGCGAGTACGCGCACGCGCAACAGGATAAACTGGCATTAATGGCGGATGTGGAAAACGCTCATCAAGATATTCCATGATGATACTGACATCATAAAGAACTAATTCACGATCAACGAGTGTTGGCGTCGTCCCATAAGGATTTAAAGCAAATAAATCTTCAGATTTATCGCCCGATTCAACATTAAGCACATCAACCGAAACGCCCTTTTCGGCAAGTACAATCCGCACACGATGACTGTAAATATCTAAACTGTTGGAGTAAAGGGTCATCACTGACCGCTTGTTAGCAACAACTGCCATCCGACGCACCTCTCACTAACTAATAATAAAAAACATTTGGCTGGGGGACTAGGATTCGAACCTAGGTTAACGGAGTCAGAGTCCGTAGTCCTGCCGCTAGACGATCCCCCAACAATAATGTCATGTGAGATCGCCAACACTAAATACATCTCACAAAAGAAATGTTTAAACTCCGTTGACAAATTTAAGGCACATTCCAAAACGAGATTATCGTTTGGAGTATTGTGTACCTTTGCGGGCTTTATGTCTGCCGACTTTTTTACGTTCGACTTCTCTTGCATCACGCGTTAAACAGCCGGCACGTCTTAACACGCTACGAATAGCGTTTTCACCTTCAAGAACTTGGCCTTTATCCGCCATTGCACGCTCGTATTGAACGAGAGCGCGTGCTATTCCATGACGAATAGCGCCTGCTTGACCGTTAATTCCGCCACCTTTTACTGAGATAGTGACATCAAATTTATTTAATAAGCTGGTGACATCGAGTGGTTGACGAACCATCATCCAAGATGTTTTACGACCAAAATATTTTTCGAGCGCCAACGTGTTAATTATGATTTCGCCTTTACCTGGCTTTAAATAAACACGTGCTGAGGACGTTTTACGACGACCCGTACCGTAATAAACTGCTTGTGCTTTTGCCATCTTCTTAAACACCTATTTCTAACTGAGTGGGTTGCTGAGCTGCATGGGGATGAACAGAGCCAGGATAAACTTTGAGTTTTCTGTACATGTCACGGCCGAGCGGATTTTTAGGAAGCATGCCCTTGACTGCAAGTTCAATCACTCGCTCAGGATGCTTAGCTAATAATTTTTCGAATGTGATCTCTTTGATACCACCTGGATAACCAGAATGGCTGTAATATACTTTATCAGACGCTTTAGCGCCCGTGACGCGAACTTGGTTCGCGTTAATCACAACAATAAAATCACCAGTGTCGACGTGTGGCGTATATTCGGGCTTATGTTTGCCACGTAAACGTTTCGCCACTTCACTGGCAAGACGGCCCAGTGTTTTACCCGACGCATCGACGATATACCAATTGCGTTTTACGGTTTCATTTTTTGCATTATAGGTTTTCATCTGTTTCCACACCCCAAGGAGCAAATTTCAAGCTTAAAGGACGTGGAATTCTATAGCAACGTCTCAAAACAAGCAAGTAACAAAAACAAAATTAGATTAACTAAAAACCAATTAAGCGATTGTAAAAACAAGGACAAACCGCCTATCATCCTTAAGTTTTTCAGCCCTTAAAAAAATGAATAAAAAAGGAGTACACCATTATGTTTAGAAATCTTTTCGTTTCCGAGTCTAACCGATACAGAAGTTTAAGAACCCCTGAAGCCAAACAAGCCGTCATGGCAACAGCTGATGGTCTGACAGCGCTTTGCGAAGAGTTACTCACCCTGGACGACGCCATTTGGTTTAGAAGTAAAGAAATATTAAAATTAGTGGTCGGTTATAAAGGAAGACAAGTTCTTCGAGCCGGATACTACACTATCGAAAATGCAAAAAACATTCCATTGGCTAAATTAGCCCAATTTAAAGAATTTATAAATGACTCTTTTAGTAAAATTAAAATAGGTAATATTGAACCACAGGAAGAAAAAAACAACGATACAGACTCCAGAGCCACATTATCGATCGACCCTGAAGATCAATGTTTCATCCAACAACATCAGATGAAATCCCTCCAAAATTCACTCGAAGTGGCTACCCTCTTAATACAGGAAGAAAATGCGTTGCACAGAAATCAATTGGAAAATATCGACACGCGTATTAACGAATGCTTTCTAGCTTATCAAGATAAACAAGCGAAGTTACAGCGACAAATTGCTGCATTGAATATTCATCAACAAGCAGAAGAAAATCAATTTAATAATCTATTCACAGAAGTCAATGCCGGATATTATCTTGCTTTGATGTCTTTATCGCTTAACGATCCTAGAAGAGATTATGTTAACCAGTCTTATCAATACCAGTACACAATAATCGAATCACATAGGATCATGATGCAAAATCAATATCAAAATCAGATAAAAATATTCAATCTGTTGCTTCATCAATCTGACGATCACTTTAAAGAAAGTATTGCTTCATTAGAAAATGAAAAAATAAACCACATACACTCTCACAACGAAAAAATCCTTTTTTTTGAGGATAAACGTCAATATTTTTCGCAACAATTAATCGAACTCCAAGCAATGCAAGACACATCACAACCTGACTATTTTCCACATCAGCAAGGTCAAAGCAATGCACGGACTCATTTATTCAGCCGATCCTCTCCGGTAGCAGACTTTCAAATTGCACCAACACTTGATGATCAAGGACAAAACTTTACACTATAAATTTGCATAAAATTCCCATTTTTATGAGAAAAAAATGGGAATTATTCAACTATATTTTGATTTTTACAAAAAACTGCACAAAAAGGTTGCAAAATACTCGCAAAAAAATTCGAATGTGGTATTGTATGCTGTGTATTGTTATTCATAACCGTGAAAGAGGATATCACCATGGCTGCTAGGAAAGCTTCTTTTGGTACGAAACGGAAATCAAGTAAGAGAAAGCCTGTTAAAGTTGCGGCAAAAAAAACTGTCGTCTCTAAAAAACTTCCCACCGTCAACGATCCATTGACAAAAGGTGGAATCATTAGATCACTCACTGACATGACCGCGCTCCCGAAAAGGGATATCGTTTCTGTCTTAGATGGATTAAACGCCCTCATTGAACTTCACGTCAAATCACGTGGTCCAGGTAAATTCATTATGCCAGGCCTCATGAAAATTACTGTCGTGAAAAAACCTGCTACACCTGCTCGCAAAGGTATAAATCCCTTTACAGGTGAGCCTACTGTTTTCAAAGCAAAACCTGCTCGTCGTGTTGTGAAGATCAGAGCACTTAGCAAATTAAAAGAAATGGCTATTTAATTTCGACCAAGGGCACTTCACTCGAAGTGCCCTTCCTTATAAGAATAAAAAAATGATGGCGACAAAAATCTGGAAAATTGAATTCACTCTCACTGACCTTGCAACCCGCAGCAAAAATACACTTGCCGACTATCTTGCCATTGAATTCACCGATATTGGCCCTGATTTTCTTGTAGCCAAAATGCCGATTAATCATCGCACCAAACAACCTGGTGGTATTATGCATGGTGGCGCATCTTGTGTTTTAGCAGAAACAGTCGGTAGTACTGCAGCGAATTGTTGCGTGGATCCAGCAGACACTGTTTGCGTTGGACTCGACATTAATACCAATCACATTCGCTCAATTCGGGAAGGTTTTGTCGTAGCAACTGCTCGACCTTACCATCTTGGAAAATCGACTCACGTTTGGGGAATCGACATTACTAACGAACAACAACAACTGATTTCTGTGAATCGATTGACGATGGCAGTATTGCGGCGTTAAAGACCCTATTGACCTGTCACTGAAGTTTTAGCACACTGCTTGTCCGAATTTTACTTTGGCGACTCAATGACACAAGCACTGACGTTAGACGACAATCAGGCCAAATATCAAATACGGGCTTTTGAGCCTGGGCGTATCCAAATAAACGATATTATTTTTACGCAAAACTTAATCATTACCCCAACACAACTTATCACCGATTGGCAGCCAACACATGTTTTCGCTTTAAAAAAAGAAGATTTTGATATCTTCATCACACTTCGTCCTGACATTTTATTAGTAGGTGTCGGTAGCAAACTGATTTTCCCCCCGACAGAACAGTATGGTCATTTGATCAATGCGGGCATTGGCATCGAATTCATGAACACAGCTGCCGCCTGTCGCACATATAATGCATTAAGCTCTGAAAATCGCAATGTTGCAGCCGCTTTAATTCTTCTTTGAGGAAAAATAAAAATGTACGCTAAAAAATCTTACTCAATTGCCACTTTCATCTGTACTTTGGCTGCGATGTTTTATCTTTACGAATTTTCTCTTCAAGTTTCTTTAGGCGTCATGACACATGAACTCATGCTCGACATGGGATTAAATGCAACCAGTTTAGGAATGGTTTCCGCTTTTTATTATTATGCCTACACACCCATGCAAATTCCTGCAGGACTTCTACATGATAAATACGGTCCACGACGCATGCTCACTGTCGCGGTCCTTGCCTGTGCGCTGGGCGCATTATTTTTTGGATTCAGTCAATCCATGATCCAAGCCTCCATTGGACGATTGTTAATGGGCGCTGGTTCTGCATTTTCATTTACAGGCGCTTTACTTTTAATCGCGCGCTGGTTTCCACCCACTTATTTTGCAGTCCTTTCTGGCGTTGTGCAGTTGATGAGTTCTGTCGGCGCGATTGGTGGTGAATTACCACTTGCTGTTGCCATACGACATTGGGGATGGCGTGATAGCATGCTCGGACTTGCTATATTGGGTTTAATTTTAGCGTACGCTATTTGGCATTTCGTGCGTGATTTTCCATCAAATGATCATGCAACAACCTCTCAAAAAATTGTTCGACACATACAAGAAAAACCACAGGGTTTAAAACAAATTTTACAGTGTAGCGAAACTTGGTGGATTGCAGGCTATTCATTTCTCATTTGGGCACCTGTCACTGCCTTCGCAGGATTATGGGGTGTGCCCTTTCTCGTTGCAGCTAAACATTTGTCCACCGAAAGTGCGTCTGTCGCAATCGCCATTATCTGGATTGGCATTGGAATTGGTTCTCCATTGAGTGGTTGGATCTCAGAATATCTGCAAAAACGATCGAATATTCTTACCTTGTGCGGTGCTTTAGGTCTTGTTGCCTCAGTCATGATAATTTATGTGTCGTTACCCTTAATTGCTTTATACGGGTTTTTATTCGTATTAGGTTTATCTTGTGGCGGACAATCGCTTGCATTTTGCGTTGTGAGAGATATCAGTCATCCGAGCAGTATTGGAACATCCATCGGCATTAATAACATGGCAACAGTCGCGAGTGGCGCTATCTTACAACCTATTATCGGTTGGTTACTTTGTCTTAATTGGAATGGCGCATTACTCGATCATGCGCCAATTTATAGTTTGTCAGATTATCGAATAGGACTATTGATGATTCCAATTTGTTATGCGCTCGCAACTTTTATTAGCGTACGTCGTATCGGCGAAACTAACTGCCAGCCGCGCTACTCTATTCAACATTTAATTGTCGGCTCAGAATGAGAATGTAATAGTTCACGCACCTCATTAAACTTTTCTTCTGAATCTCTTCGACACCAGAGACTCGAAGGAAACTGCCAGAGTTTCATTTCACATTGTTTGAGCTCACGCTTCAGTTTGGTATTTTCCAATTCATTTGCTTTCAGCTCAGCTTTTTTTGCAAAATATTTTTTTCGATGCGTCTGGAGATCTTTTTCACTACTATTCTCTCTTTTGCTCTCGTATAAATGAAAGGCATCTTGTAAAACTTTTGCTGCTTTAGCCTGTCGACTATTTTGACAAACCGCATTTTGAACGTCGACCCAAATAGCATGAAGTTGTTGTTGATGAACATCAATGAGCGGTTTTAATAATTCATCAGGTGATTTAATATCAAGCATAGTCATATCATGCATTTTACGTAAAGCACTATTGACTAAACGCAAATAATGCGATGGCGATCCAGCACCTGTTCGAACATCCAGAATTCTGTCAATCAAAGAAAAAATCTTTTGTGCTATTTCTTGATCAAACTGTTCATTAAACCAATTGCGATATAATTGACATTGCTCTACATGGTAAGCATACGCTTTTTGTAAACGTATCTCGAGTCTATCCAATAATTCTTTTAATTGATCTTCGGGCGCACTACAAGTAATGCGTAAATAACCTAAATCATCTGAAACACCCTGTATTGAAAGCGGACTGAGCATGAGATAATCTTTTAATAACAATGAATACGCAATATCAATATCTGATGTAATGGTATTTTGTTCATCGCTTTTTTCAATAATCGATTTGACTGATTCAGGAAGCGGTGTGTCGAATAAATCACTCAAGTCTGTCATCACATAAAACGCACCATCAGGAAAATAATCTGGGTCAGGCATCGCAATGCCCATGTTTCGTAAGCGATTAACAACGTATTCAACTTTCGGACGATAAAAATTAACTATTCGTTCACGCTCTTCTGGCAAATTGACAAAAGCTTCCATTGCTTTGGCATAAATCAGTTGATGATCAACAGCTGAGGGCCCACCAAGAATGGTAATCATTTCTTCGCGTATTTTTGTATCAAAAACACAGGCCACTGCAAATCGCAAACCTGCGACAGATAATCCTTTGGTTCCTGAACGCAAAAGAATCATACGATGAATGAGATCTGGCGCGACTTCTAATAATGAAACATGTTTTTTATTGAAAGCCATTTCTGCATACGCTTCATCAATAATAATTGGCACATTAGGCAAATCAGTTCGCAAAACCTCTGCGATTTGTTCGAATTCATCACGACCGATGCAATTGCCTGTCGGATTATTCGGATCACAAAAAAGGAATGCGCTGAGTTCAATATTTTCTTCTTTCGCACGACGAATACTTTTTTGAAGCGCACGCGCGGTGAGTCGATATTTTTTTTCGTGCATGCAATCGACAGAATAAAGATTATTAAGATGATTGTAACGCGTATAGTATGGATTCGGTGTGAGAATTTTTCCTTGCGGGTTTAGTTTGTCAATAGCTTCCAACGCAAGACGAATTCCCTCAGCTCCCCCAACAGTAAAAACCAAGTGATTGGGATCAATATCAATCATATCGTTATAACTTGTTTTCAAAGCACGAGCCATAATTTCTCGCGCCTCTAAATCACCTTCTGGCAAACTATATCCGATCGCTTCAGGATTTAATTTTTTTTCCATCCAATATTGAATCGCTGCTTGAATTAATTCAGGGCTAACTTCTAATGTAGGCCAACCGATACCTGCAATAATAATATTTTTCTGAGCTTCGTCATATTTTTCTTCAGCAAGATTTTTTTCTAAATATCTTGCCCAACGAAATAACAACATAACGCCATCCATATTTTCAGGTGCAAATTCTCCTTGAGGTGTTTTAATTTTTTGAGTCATGAAATTGCCTCTTATCAAAAGTTAGCATAAGATTGCTGATTATAGTTTTTTCAATAACAACAGGGATAAACACGCATAGTATATGAGTCAGCCGAATTCCTCAATCACACTTGAAGCAATCGCGCATGTTTTATCGAAACTTGCCGAAAAAAGTGAAAGTGTTTACTGGTTAAGCAGTCCAAATTTTTCTCAAATTGCATACATCAGTCCAGCCTATGAAAAAATTTGGGGACGTCCTCGCGATGCACTCTACTCTGAACCTGCACTGTGGATTACTTATTTGCATCCAGAAGATGCTAATCACCATCATCCCATACGTGAAATGGCTGAAAGAGTTCAAACCTTAGGTGCAGATGCACGCTATGAAGAAAATTACCGAATCATTCGACCTGATGGAGAAATTCGTTGGATTTATGACCGCGGATTTCCAGTGTTTGATGAAAATAATAACTGTTGTGGTGTCACCGGAATAGCACTCGATGTCACACGCGAAAAATTAGCCGAAATTAATTTACGCAATGCAAAAGAAAAAGCAGAGCAAGCAAACTTGCTCAAGACAGAATTCATTCGCAACATGGAGCATGATATTCGAACACCATTAAGTGGTATTCAAGGTCTCGCTGCTATTTTATGTGAACAAGAAACGAATGCAGAAAAAAAAGAATGGCTTGGCGATATCGTATGCAGTGCGCGTGATCTGCTCAGTTATTGCAATGGCATTATTGATTTTTCCAGAATAGAACATGGCACATTATCGGTGCTGAATAGAAAATTTGATCTCAGAAAATTATTTTCTGAAGTTACTGCCATCGAAATGCCTGCAACGAAACTAAAAAAACTTGATTTATGTTTTAAATGTGCAGACAATGTGCCGACTCTATTAACAGGCGATGCTTATCGATTGAAACAAGTGTTGATCAATTTAGTCAGTAACGCTATCAAATTTACACACGAAGGTCAGGTGACTTTATCTGCACAGTTATTACGTCAAGAAACCAAACGACGTGTCGTGTTAGCAATCTCCGTTCAAGACACAGGCATAGGCATTCCAAAAGTAAAACAAGATTTCATCTACGAAAAATTCACACGACTAACGCCAGCCAATCGCGGACAATATAAAGGCCCTGGTCTTGGCCTCAAAATTGTCAAACAATTTATTGAAGAAATGAATGGCAATATTAAATTAGAAAGTGAGACTGGAAAAGGTTCTACATTTACTTGTATATTACCGTTCCATATTTCGCAGAGACCATAAACTTTCAATGGAACACCAAGAACGGTGTTCTAATATCTCAAGGAAATGAAAATTAAGTACAGGGAAAATTTTATGCCAAAACCACATTACATAATTTTGCTCGTTGAAAATCAAAAAATCTCACAAAAAATTGCTAAATTCCATCTTTCTGGCATGGGTTATCAAGTTGATACAGCTGAAACAGGCGGACATGCACTCGAATTAGTAAACAAACAATCTTACGATCTGATTTTCATGGATTTGGGATTAGATGATATTGATGGTATCACAGTGACCGAAACTATTCGTAAAACAGAAAAAAATAATCATCGTGTACCAATCATTGCTTTAACTGCACATGATGCGCCTGACATTCGAACGAGCTGCTTCGAAGCCGGCATCGATGATTTCATCGCAAAACCATTTTTGCCAGAAAAAAGCAAGCCCATATTAGAAAAGTATTTGGCGTAGTCACTCGTCAATGTATTCATTCGCGACGGACAACGACAAAGATTTTCTACCCATTATTCCGCTAATCGCGGAAATATGCGTGCGACTTTAATCCGATTTTCATGCATATGCACGACCTCAATAGGATAAGAACGAATCTTTACACTAGTACCTGCACGAGGAATAGCTTCAAGAAACTCGATGACAAGACCACTGAGTGTACGTGGACCGCGCGTTGGCAACGACCATCCACTCAATCGATTAAATTCGCGAACAGCCAATGCACCGTCAACTAAATAACTTCCGTCTTTTTGTGCTTGAATAAGACGCGTCGTCCCAGTGAGATCCGTTGCAAAAGCACCGACAATTTGTTCAAGAATATCCGCAAGTGTGACTAGCCCCAAAATATCGCCATATTCATCAACAACCAGCGCCATGCGTTGTTGTTCACGTTGAAAATTTAAAAGTTGGATATTCAATGGTGTATTTTCGGGAATGTAATAAGGTTCTTGCAATTTTGAAATGAGAATATCACGATTGATTGAGTGATTTTCCAAAAGATCTTTCATTAATTCGCGTAAATTTAAAATACCAGCAATTTGATTGATATTTTCACTGTATACCGGCAAACGTTCATGCAGATTACTTTCTATCGCATGATGAACAGCATGCCATTCACCTTCTAAATCAATGCCAATAATTTTATGTCGCGGCACCATGATATCATTCACCGTCACTTTATTGAGATCAAGAATATTCAGTAACATTTCTTGATATTCACGGGACATCCGTTTATTGGTTTCATGAACAACACTGCGCAATTCTTCGCGGCTAAGTTGATCCGTTTGAATATCAAATTGTTTGACTTGAAATAATCGTAACAAACCATTCGATAATGTATTAATCAACCAAACCAAGGGATAAAAAGTTTTCAGCAAAATCAAAACTGGCCAAGCTGCAATTGTCGATATTTTGTCTGGATAAAGTGCTGCCAGTGTTTTAGGTGCGACTTCTGCAAACACTAAAATAACTAAGGTCAGCAACAGGGTGGATAGAACAACCGCTTTATCACCAAAAAAATGAACAGCCAAAAGCGTTGCCAAAGCAGAAGCGAGAATATTTGCAACTGAGTTACCAATAAGGATCGTGCCCAACAATCGATCGGGTCGTTTGAGTAAACGCAAAATAAGAATGGCTGAACGTTTTTTAAGCCGTGCTCGATGGCGTAATCGATAACGATTAACCGTCATTAATCCTGTTTCAGCCGCTGAAAAAAATGCCGAAAACAAAATAAGTAAAACAATTGATGCACTTGCAGCAATCCATTGATAGTGGCTCAAAGGACGTTCCTACGTAATAAAGTTTAGTTATATTACCAATGCGTATGGGATATTCAATAAAAATTTATTATTATATTGTTAAATTTGACAGATATGAGTAAATTAAATAAATGAAACGTCTGAATATTTTTTTCGTCGTCCCGAACAATATTCCGTCGACTGTATCTTAGCGAAGTACATTTGGCAGCACGGAATATTGATTCAGGATCCACGAATTTATTGCGTTTGAAAAAAATGAATAATTCGTTATTTCCAAACAAAACAAGTCCTGGATCCTGAATAAAAATTTCGTGTTATCTACTTAACTTCGATCAAATACTGAGGACGAAAATTTTTTTCAGGACGACGATGGCGTATGAGTAAATTAAATAAATGAAACGTCTGAATATTTTTTTCGTCGTCCTGAACAATATTCCGTCGACTGTATCTTAGCGAAGTACATTTGGCAGCACGGAATATTGATTCAGGATCCACGAATTTATTGCGTTTGAAAAAAATGAATAATTCGTTATTTCCAAACAAAACAAGTCCTGGATCCTGAATAAAAATTTCGTGTTATCTACTTAACTTCGATCAAATACTGAGGACGAAAATTTTTTTCAGGACGACGATGGCGGACGATCAGTTAAATTTAAACCGAATGTTTACCAGATCCCCAACTTAAATTATTTTTCGGCTTAATACCAATTTCATCAAGAACTATATCTGATGTCTTATTTATTTTTTCTTTTACTTTTTCTCGCTGTATAAGAAGATCGCCATATAAATTGTTTTCAACAATTTGATGGTAATCCCAAATGATTGGAGCAATATGATTTGTTGGATGATCAGGGACATGGTTAATAAATTCTTTTAACGAAATTTTACCTTCTAAATATTGTTGACGAACTAAATAATTTTCTGGCAATTCACGGACATACGCATTGACTGATCTTTGTAAATCTTTAGCTTCTTCACTTAAGGTGTCATACGATTTTTGGTTATTTTTAAATAATCTTGCAAACATAATTAAATTTCCAGAAAATTATTGATACTATCCCGCGAACCAATCGCGGGACAATGATGTCAAAGTTAAATTTTACAAACGAATATTAACTGAGTTATATCTATTATCTTCTTTAGATTCATCAGGCATTTTATTGCCAAGATTATTAACAAAAGAAGCGCGATTACCTGAAACAACAGAACTAAATTGATTGTCAGCAAAATTCATTTCTGGATAAATCACTTTCAAAATTTGTATTGTTTGATAGATGGTCTTAGCTAAATTATCAAGCTTTGCTCGTGTATTAGGTCTCACTAAATTCTTGAATTTTTCACAGCAATCATTACCTAAAATTTCTGGATCTGACATTAGAACTTTTATATCGTTAATTGCAGCCTGAAGATAGGCATAACTTTGCCTGACATGAAATCCTTTTGTGGAAACAAGAACAGTCGTTGGATTTTCACCTTTTTCTTGTTTAATTTTTGAATAATACTCAAAGAAAACATTTGCTTCATCATTTGAATTTGGATTGACAATTCTTCCATCATTTAATTTTCTCGTTTGGACAGGTAAATATTCAAAATGAATATTATTGTCGCCAAAATCTATGAGCTGACTGATGAGCGCATTGACATCATGCTCAGTATATTTTTTTTCAAAATCAACTGACGCAAGGTCAATGTCTTTTTTCAATAAATCTGGACGTAGTTCAAAGACCGTTTTTACATCACGCACCCATTCCTGTTTCCATTCCTGAGTTGATGCTAGTACCGCAATATTTTTTACTTTTGCACCATTTTTAATGAATTCTCTTGCGGTAGCTGCAATAGATGACATTAATACACCAGTTGTTCCTGGAAAAATCATAAGATCAACTTCATCGCTAATTTGTTCAGACAGCGCATTAAGATGAGGCATGTTGTCAACGAGTTCGTCTATTTCATGAATATTTCCGCTCGACTGCCATCTTAATTCGTTGTCACGCAAATAAATTTCTTGTAGAAGTTTATTAACAGCGTGAATATCTTCTAAAAATAATTTTTTATCAGAAATTTGGGCATATTTTTCAGGGTGGGTCATCTTGATAAGATCGAGAAGACCTATGTCCGGATTAATTCCTACTTTCATTGTTTCAGTATTTAAATAAGTTAAACCCGCCGCATCAAATTTTTTCATTTCATTTTTCTCCATAGTTTTATTTTTAACTATTTGTGCCTGATACATTTCAAATGCTGCTGCTAAGTCGAGACCATATTGACTCAACACGTTGTCCAGAGTGCCTGATGTATGTATGCGTAATATTGCAATTTCATCTGTCGATGCTGGCATAATTGGGCTATTTCCATGAGTAATATGCAATGGCGGTAATTTATTACCGAATTGTCCCGCGGCTTCATGAAGTGTAACTTGCCATTGATGCAAAATTTCACAAGAACGATTATCTAATAATTCAAGCGCCGATTGACTGGTTCGGATATCGGGTGGTGTCACAATTTTTAATTTTGCAGCCGTTGAAAATGTAAAGTTAGGCATTTCGTCGTTTAGTTTTGCAACAATTTCGCCCAAAGCTGACGTATAAGGAATACGTAAAGCGAAACTGACATGCCGCTCAACTGTGTCGTCTGTTCCCGTCAAACGGCCCACGACTAAACCCATTGCTTCTAATTGTGCTCTAACAACTTCAACTAATGCAGCAGCATCTTTTCGATCAATCGTCATTGTGACATTCACTAATTTGCCTTCTTCAAGCTGTGCTTTACTGTCAAATGAATCCGTAATAATCACACGACCCGAAAAAGAAGATATTGCTGGTATTGGGTCGATGTAAAGTGGAAAACGGCCTTCCTTATCTAATATTTTAAAATTGTTACTGACTCTGCTTAGCGCTTGATCATCAATGCCTGCAGCAATAAATCCTTCAACAAATTCACTCAACACTACTTGCATAAGCGCCATTGCTTCATGATCATCAACTGCATCGCCTAAAATATCCCGTAATTTATTTATTTCACGGGCCTGCATCAACTCTAAAGTAGACTGATACACTGCAGAAATTGCATGATGATATTTGATTGATTTTTGAGTTTGTTTTTTGAAAAACGCATCTAAACCTAACGCAAAACTTTTCAGCTTATTTAAAATAATAAGATGTTGCATGTTTTTCTCCTAATGATTGAGCCGTGCAAGTATAGTGTTGACTGAAAAAAAGCCAATATGGGGAAATCACCCTATTATCATTGACTTCGAGCGCGTAGAGATGCTATTAAGCGGCCATAAAAACGAGGAGTTAAAACATGCAGAGCCGTTGGCACCGAGAAGGTCAATTTTCCGAAATCGAAGAGAAGATACGTCCAGCTGACATAAAATATGTTTTGTTCAAAAACACTGAAAATTCAGTGACAATTAAAAAAATCCGTATCGAATTTCACGATAGTGGCTTGCTGAGATTTTTCATTAATCCATCCGTATTAAATGAAGATAAAATTGCTCGTGCCTGTCTATCCTATTTTCCAACTGGGTGTAATACATCCCTCAAATCACAAATCATGATTACAGTAAAAATGACGCATCAAGATGCCTTAAAAAAATTAACTGATATGTTGGCTTATCTAAATCTTACTAATAAAGAAAATCAAAATAAAAAAATAACAGAATTTACACCAGAACTTATTAAAGATATTTCCAGCATCTCAGAGCGACTTCAAGGAAAAAATCCGTCATGGAACATTGGCACGGCACCTGAACATTCTGATCAATCAATTACCGTCAATCCGCTACTAGAAAGTTCAACTGCATTGGTCAAGAAATTGCGCATTCACAATATCACAGTATCAAAAGTCCAATCATTTTTACAATCTGGCGAAGATCCCAATCAGGAAGATGCCATAGGCAATCTTCCACTCACCACAGCGGTAACAGATAATCCTGAATTGGTAAAACTGCTTCTTTGGTATGGCGGAGATCCTACACATCGCCCTCTTCGCGGCGTTTTTTCTGATAATGCCATTGAAAAAACAATAAAACTTCAAATGCCCGATATGTTTGATATTTTGCAATCTTCCATTGCTACTCCACGCACAACCCCGCTCAATCAAAAACAAATTACTCATATCAATTTAGATACAAAAAACAATGAAATTGTAACGCATCTTGAATTTATTGATGGTGTTAAAATGACGGCACGCATGATGTCGACAAAAAAATTTCATGAACCTGAATTAGCCAATGAAAAATCGCAATTACTCACGCTTTTCAAAAAAACATTCGAAGATTGTGGCGGAGATTTGACGCATGTTGAAAGTAATTTTGAAATAGAATTTGCTTATGCACCCAACAAGTGGATCACTTTAATTTGTGGGCCTGATGAAAAAGTGTGGGGACTCAATTTATTTCGTATTGTTCAAGTTCAGAATAAATGGGTATGCAAATGTGAATATGCTGCATACGACCAAGACACTCCTTTACGAAATAAAGGACTCGCGCCATTTTTTGCTTTCAGTATACCGATTACATTACAAACACTCATGCCGAAAGATACCGTTATTATTTATTATTTAGCATTACATTACTTTAGCTATTGCGCCATGAAAGGCATTCTTGCGACACCTAAATATCGCTCTGAAGCAATGGATAATATGAATCAAGAATTGGTGACACAAGAATTTGGTCATCCCATTGAACTAAGTCTAGGTGGCTCAATTTCTGATCCTGGACTTTTGCGCGTTAAAGGCAGCAATCGAAAAGGTAAAAATTTTGATGAAGATTGTTATCATGATTTTATTCAAATACCAGAAGACAAAAAAATTGAAAATAATGGTCAAGCAGCTGTGGTCGCAACACCGGTTGGTGATGAACATTTTGCTTCATTAGAAAAATATTTGGGCGCCATGGGCGTCGATTTCAAACAATATGTTCAACAACTCGGTGAATTATTCACTCAAAATAAAGATCAATTTTTTACTGATTGGCATGAAACGCCGATACTCTCCGGAGAACCTTCTCCCTCTATTCAATTTGGCAGTCAGCGTTGGCCATTTTGGACTAATGAAAAAAAACCCATTGGATTCGAACAAAAAGAAGAATCATTATCATTAACGATGTCATCCTAAAATGAAAAAAATTTCCCATCATCCTGTCTTCACGCATGCAGATGAAATCCAGGATATTTGCAAACCATTACATCATTTTGGCATCACTTATTTTGGTCATGTTGTCATTGATCGTCATCAACGATTTGCTGCGATTGCAAATAATCCTGCCTTCTCTGAGCATTACATCAAAAATAAATATTACAATGCCGATATTCATCTCGCAGAGACAGATCATGACGATTCATTTATCCTATGGGATGCAATTGAAATTTTAGGTGATAGCGCCAAAATGAATAAAGAAGCCATTGATTTTGGCGTAGATCACACTTTTACAATTATCAAAATGATGAATGACGAAAAACATTATTTTCATTTTTCAACGGCAACACACGATCGCCGAATCAATCAAGTGTATCTCACCAATATGGATTTATTAAATCAATTTACAGACTATTTTAGAAATCAAATATCAGAAGACTCTGCTTTACGCAAAGCCTATACCATCACTTTTGAACCGACCATTCCCAACGAGCCGGATTTTATTTTGCCGAACAATTCCACCTCATCGCGTGATATATTCTTAACTTGTTTAAACAATCAGAAAGATAATAATATCGGCATTGTGACGCATAAAAATAAATTGACATACCAAATACTTCCCATTCAACAAATGAAATGTTTTCAGCTTTTACAAAATGGTGCTTCAGTGAAACAAATCGCAAAAATCCTTAAACTTTCTCCCAAAACAATCGAACATTATCTTGCAATTATTCGCAAAAAACTCCACTGCCAAACAAGTCGTGAATTAATTTCAACCTGGACAATGGATGTCAATAAAGTCAAATCCCCTTATTGACACCCAGTGTATGATTGTCGATAACTCAAAGCATCCAACGAGATATATTGATCAATATATTTTTCAACAAATTGGGACTGATGATCAACGATGATGATAGTCGAATGCCTACATGTTTCCATCAATATTGAAATAACTTGATTCCGTATGCTGTCATCAATATGTGAAAAAGCTTCGTCGAGAATAACAATTTTAGGTGCACGTGTATTGTCATCATTTGCAGATTCGCGGAATTTTAAAAGAATCCTGCCAATTCCAAGTAATTGACGTTGACCTGACGATAGCTCAATACCATTTTTTCCCAGTTGCATGAGCTGTCTCTCATGAGAAGACAGATTTTTGCCAGGGAAATTAAATTGATTAATCAAAAGATCAATGATCGAATTCATACTTTCGTGTGATACGTCAAAACCATTCGAAAGATTACTTACCAGTGTATCATTATAAATCGCGGGCAATGCATCAGATTTAATAATGCTCTTCTTTAAAACGTCTGGAGAATAGTTTTCAACTGGTAAATTATCAATCAGAATTTTCCCTGATGAAACGGAATACAACCCTTGTAATAGTTTAATTAATGTTGATTTTCCTGTGCCATTTTTACCTTCGAGTTTTACAATATTGCCACTTTTAATTGAAAAATTGACTCCACTGAATATCAGCGAAGAATCTCTTAAAAAATCGACTTCTTGGAAATCAATATCGCCTGATTCGAGGTAATTTTTTTTAGATTCAATACATTTTTTTGAAAAAATGGTATTTCTGAGACGAGCATATTGCGCGATATCTGATATGATCGTTCTCGCCTGGTTAAACGAACTTAATAGTGCATCCACTGGAAATATAATTTTCATTAAAGAATAATCTAATACTCTAAATTCATTGATAGAGATATTTTGTTTTTTAAATTCCATAAACAAATAAAATCGTAAAACAGTTACAAAAAATGTCGTAATCGCATCTCTACCGATATGAAAAAGATTGTTGAGCCGCTCTTTTTCTATATTTTTTGAAACTAATCCATGAGATTTATTCACAAATTTATTTTTATACGCTTCGATGTTTATCTCGGTTGAAACATGTTCTAAATTTTCAAGCAATTCTAAAAAATTGTCTGAAACTTTTTCTTCAAGTTGCCTTGTGACATTGTGGGTGTTTTTAGTTGAATCTGTAAAGGTTTTAACATAATAAAAATGGGAGGCAAGAAAAGTAAAAATATATTTTTTTAGACTATTGGCATCTGATTGAATGATAGACCAGGCTGCAAGTAAAAAATCAATCGAAGAAGGAATTGTATTAGAAATAATAGCTGTACAATTTGTTATAGACTCACCGGCTTTTTTAATTTTTTCATAAATTTCGCCTGTATTGTGTTTATCCATTTCATCAGCTGATAAATGTTTCAGATCTTCAAAAAATTTTTCATGCAAAAATTGAGAAGCTTTAATCGTAATGGGGTCAATTAGAATATCGGTTACATTTCGGAAAAGACTCACTACATTGTTACACAAACTGTATATAATGAGCACTTGCAATGTTTCATTCAAAAATGATTCATTGTGTTCACCCTCTTCAAGAGATCCGATTTTTCCATAAAAATTGGAAGCAATGACAGGCATCATATTGTTAATATAGATTGAAAAAGATAAAACTGAACCTGCTGCGATTATTCTAGCTTTATCAATAGATGTCAGCGACGGCAAAAATTCTAAAATAGATGTGACAGATTCAGATAATTGTTGAGTGATTTTCGCAGCGCTTGTGAAGATATTTTTTATCATAACAATTCCTATCTTTTAAGTTTTCAATGATTTTTTGATATGGATATCCAGATTCGAGAAGAGAAGCCGACAATGTCGCATAAAAATCTTTTAATCCCGCACAATACAGTGACTGATTATTGAATCCATTTTTTGCGCTATATCTGCTAACAAGATTCCCGCCAAAACAAACTTGCTTCCAACAACATGTCATACAATTTTCGGGTGGTGTTTCGCTTGCATAGCGAATTTCTTTGATTAGATCTGTCGATAGAAATTCAGTAAGCGACAAATCTCTAACATTTTTTGGGCGGTTTTTATGAAAAGCTGCAGTGACTCTTAATTCATCGACAGGCCAAATTGAGCCATCGCTTGAAATTGTAATGAGCGGTAATATGTGGGGAGAATTATAACCGAATCCATAAATACTTGAAGTACCACCCGTGAGGGCATCTAGAGAAGACTTCATGATGCGAATACGAACGTCGGTTTGATCGTTTATCCAAACATTGAAAAGGCGAACGAGATAGTCGCCATATTTTTTTGCATCGAGTGAATTTTTTTGGTCATGCGTAATATCCGGTAAAAGAAAATCGATATCAGACACACCGATTTCTTGAGTAAAATGATAATATGTTTTCTCGGGATTGGATTCAGGATTTATCACCGTAAGAAGCCCGACACCTTTCATGACATCCATATATTGGCTGGATTTCAGCCGATTGATGCCTTGTAGCACACGGTCATATGTTCCTCGATTGCGTTTATCGACGCGATGTTTGTCATTCTCTTCTTTATTTCCATCAAGACTGATACCCAAATGGACACGATATTTCACGAGTGCATTTATCCAGGCATTATTTATTAGCATCCCATTTGACTGCATAGTAAAATTGAGATTAGCATGCTGAGTAATTTTTCCGACTAACAGACTGCACATGGTTTCAAACTCATGGAGTTTTTGCATCATGGGTTCTCCGCCATGAAAACCAATCGAAACATTTTCAATGTTTAATGCTTTGCAGCCTTCAGTAATAAAATCTGCTATTAAACTGACAGTGTCGATTGAAATGAACGGCGGATGTTTCTTAAAAGATTCATCCTGTAAACCCCCCAAATTTACCCCAGTCTACAAATAGAGAAATTTTGGTTTAGTTGTGTAATAAATCCTATTGGTGTTTGGTTATTCAATGCCTCGTGCGGTCTCTCCTCATTGTAATGTTTAAGCCAAGTATTCGTGATGCGTTGTGCTTCAGAAATATTCCTAAATAAATACATATCTAAAACAGCCTCACGGTAAGTACGATTAAATCTTTCAATATATGCATTTTGTGCTGGTTTTCCTGGTTGAATGTATTGAATGATAATCCCGTGTTTTTTTGCCCAAGCTTGAAAATGATGCGATATATTTTCAGGTCCATTATCGACACGGATGCGCTTTGGATATCCATGAGAGATAGCCAATTGATCAAGCCATCGTGTAATTCGTTTAGATGTTAGTGAAAATGAAACTAAAATTCCGAGTGCGCCACGATTGCAATCATCAATTACATTTGCAGTGCGAATACGCCGTCCGTTTATTAGTGCATCACTCATAAAATCTAATGACCAACATTCGTTAATTTTTTTTGGCTGTATTAACGTAACTTTTGTTCTTGGTGCTAATCTTTTTTTCGGTTTTATCTTCAAATTAAGCTTTAAATCACAATAAATTCGATATACACGTTTGTGATTGAAAGAATAATTTTTAAGACGTATGGAATTAAATAATTTCTCAAACCCATATGTTGGATGCTGAGCAGAGAGCGTTTTCAGCAAATACTCAATCATTGTATCGTCCTGTTTTTTCTTCGGTTGATAGCGAAATGTTTTGCGATCAATATTCGTAACACGACACGCCTGACTAATATTCACCCTGCGTGTCGCAATTAATTCTTGCGCTAACTCCCGTCGCTCAGATCCACGTTGTACTTTTTTTCAAGGACTTCCTTCAATAGCTCATGATCCATGCTTAAGGTCGCATACATCTTTTTTAAACGACTATTCTCGTCTTCTAGCTGCCGTAACCGCTTAAGCTCAGACACTTCCATGCCTGCGTATTTTGCGCTCCAGGCGTAAACTGTGCTTTCACCAATGCCATATTTTCGCGAAAGGTCAGTAGCTGATATGCCAGCTTCATGTTCTTTCAGTACGGTTAAAATTTGTATCTCGTTAAAACGCTTCTTTTTCATGATCAAGTCTCCTGGTGCGTAATGTACCAAAAAACTCTAGTTGTGACCTGGGGAATTATATGGGGTGGTTACCATCCCCGCCAAAGAAAAAATAACAATAATCGCAAGCGATATTACATCTCTCGACTGTTTTTAAAACGATATTCAGGCTTTTTTTCATGTAAAAAATTCAGATTATTTTTTTTTAAAACTATAATTGTCATCCGCTGAACTTTTACCACATTTACTAAAATTTCCATGACTACAAGAATTGCTGTGATATAAAGTACCAGGTATGTCGCAAAGGTTTTTAATTTTTTTTATAACGTTTTCTTTATTGGTCTGACTTTTAATCTCAAAGCGTGAATTTTTAAGTTCACAATCAAAATTCACATCGATATCAATTGGCGGCGTAACTGTTGGCATTATTTTTTCTCCCTAGTATTAATGCGTGCAGTTTAGCGCTTGGCATTACAGATTCAATAAGGTCAAATCCCCTTATTGACATATTTTGTCCAAATAAGGTTATCGTATTTTTTATTTATTTCGATAAAACCAATTCTCACTTTACTAAAAACCGATGCATCGCTTAGTCATGCAAAAGTCATGCAAAGTAGATTGGAGGCGGGTTGAAGCTAGAATTAACTTATGTAACAGGCTGATTATACTAATTTTTTGGTGGGTCGTCTGCGATTCGAACGCAGGACCAACAGGTTAAAAGCCTGCTGCTCTACCGACTGAGCTAACGACCCCATCTAATCATGATCTTTTTTCCCTCGCCTCTCTCCCCGTACGGGGGAGAGATGGAGAGGGGGAGATCACTCTTCGAAGCAATCCCAGAGGCGACAATAATACAGATTTCAAAAAAAAATTCAACGTCCGCGTACGTCTCCCCAGAGATATTTATGCAATTGAACTTGCATGCGTACCTTTAATTGATCCATGAGTATCCAATCTGCTAAATCTCCAGCTGGCATCTCCTGCCAACTCGGAGAAAATAAGATTTCACAGCGTGATGAAAGTTGATGTTCGACGAGCATTTGCTTTGCCCAATCATAATCAGCACGATCACAAATGACAAATTTAATTTGATCATGCGGCAATAAATGCTCCAGATTGCTCAAGAGATTTTTGGAGGATTCACCTGAACCCGGCGTTTTTAAATCGAGCACGCGCATCACCCGAGTATCTACCTGAGAAATATCTAATGCACCACCGGTTTCGAGTGAAACATAATAACCAGCATCACATAAACGCTTTAATAACAGCAAACAATCTGGTTGCGCTAACGGCTCACCCCCTGTCACTGTGACATACTGTGCTTGATATTGCTTCACCTCATCCATGATGTTATCGAGTGTGTGCCATTGTCCGCCGTGAAATGCATAAGCCGTATCGCAATAACCGCAACGTAATGGACATCCCGTTAAACGTACAAAAACCGTTGGTAATCCAACGGTTTTTGTTTCACCTTGAAGTGAATGGAATATTTCAGTAATGCGCAACCGATTCACAAATCAATGACCCGCCAGTTTGATTTGTTTCAATTGTTCAGAAGCAAGACGCGCTGAAGCTGTCCCAGGATAATGATCAATCACTTTTTTAAAAGCCCCTCGTGCTTGTGACCACTTTTGTTGTGCTGCAAGAATTAAACCCAATTTCAGTTGAGAGTCAGATACTTTTGGACTGTCAGGATACTGCTTCAAAACAATCGTGAATTCATTGGCGGATTGATCGTTTTTTCCTTGCAGACCGTATAATTCACCTAACCAGTAATGCGCATTCGCAGCAAATTGACCTTCTGGATATTTGCTTAACATTTTTTGCAATGTGGCAATCGCTTTATCGTATTGTGCTTGTTTAATGAGATCGTATGCGACTTGATAGGTTTGTTGTTCTTCAGCAACATTAGGCTGCGAAGCTGTCGTCGTTGAGACAGCAGTGGTTGTCATTGAAGTTTTTTTCAAGCGAGAAAAGAAAGATTTTTTAGCGACGGGTGCGGCTTCAGCTGTTTCCGGCGCTGAATGAGCTACATTAATTCGTTTGTCCAAATCAGCGTACTGAGTACGTTGTTGTGCTTGCAACTGTTGTAAATTGTGATTCAGTTCGTCAACTTGTCCACGTAAAGCTTGCACCTCAGATTGCAAAGTATCTAATTTGGTTTTGGTATCGAGCGTAGCTGGCGTGACTGTTTGAGTGGGCTGAGTCGATGGCGTTGAACTTTGCTGCGCATCACTGCTTTGTGGATCAGTTGTGCTATCGACTGAATTATCATTTTGTTGTGCTTCTGAATCATCCGTTGTTTGCGCGCTAGGATTGGTTGTCACTGGTTGAGACGCTTTTGATGCTACTGATGCTACATTCGAAGAACCATTGTCCGTTTGACCATCAAATTGAGGCGGATAATGATCTGCATCAAATACAGGGGCCTCGTATGCGTAGCTATTTCCTATGAAAAAAATAGATAAGCTACTGAGCAAACACAATTTGATAGAAAAATTTCTCTGGTTCATAAATCATCTCACACATTTTTTAACAAGGGTGGATTAGACGCGCTTTTTGCGTCGTAATCTACCCACTTTCTACAATATCAACCCCGTCCTATTTCAATCACTGCACGACGATCGAGTTGATAATCTTGTTCAGTACGACCTGGTGAAGCTAATCTTTCCTGGCCATAGCTTACCACACGAATCTGACTATCCTTCACGCCATGAGACTTCAACAAATCAAGCACCGCATTGGCACGACGTTCACCGAGTGCGACGTTATATTCACGACTGCCGCGTGGATCTGTGTGGCCTGCTAATACTATATGAACATTGGAATGAGCCACTAAATAATCGGCATTCGCTATGATAGCGGGTTTATCTGCGTCGTGGACAACATTTTGGTCGAAATCAAAATAATATGTTTTCTTAGAGACGAGCGAAGAACTATCGCTTGAACCATTTGCATTATTATCAGCGAAACTATCACCTTCACCAGTACCAGAAGCTTGCACACCAGCGCTATCAACATCATCGCCCGTGGCATTTTTATTGTGATTCAGATGCGAACAGGCACTTAAAGCAGTTAATCCACAACACACTATCATTATTTGCGCTAATTTTTTAAGTTGCTTCATCACAGAACTCCTAAAAACAATTATTAAGAAACCCAAGGCGACCATGCGGGATCTTGCACTTCACCACTACGCGCAGGTAATTGCAGTTGCACAGTCCCATCCGTTGATGTCATGCCTAAAACACTTCGGCCATTATTTAACGTTCCATACAATACCATACTGCCATTCGGAGCAATACTGGGAGATTCATTGTCTGTGTGAGATGAATCAGTCAAGACGCGAAAAACACCTGTATCAAGATCCAGTATCGCGATATTAAATAAACCTGACGTGCGATTTAACACGACAAGATGACGACCATCTGATGTGACTGAAGGTCGTGCATTGTAATTGCCATTGTATGTGATGCGCGTAGTCGCACCTGTTGAAAGATTTTTTTCATAAATTTGTGGACCACCCCCTCGATTCGACGTAAAAACGAGGGAGCGTCCATTCGGCATAAAAGCTGGCTCTGTGTTAATGGACCAATCTTGTGTCACTTGTGTCAATTTATGAGAGGTTAAATCCATCACAAAAATATTGGGTGAACCTGTATGCGACAACACAAGCGCCAATTTTCTTCCATCTGGCGACCAAGCCGGCGCACCATTGATACCTGGGAAAGCGCTCACACGATGGCGACTGCCTGTTGAAACATCTTCAATATAAATTGCGGCGCGCTGATTTTCGAAAGAAACATACGCAATGCGGCGACCATCTGGTGACCATGCCGGAGACATAATAGGATCTGTTGAAGACAGTAAAGGTCTTGGATTATATCCATCCTGATCTGACACTTCCAAAATATAGCGCGCAGGTCCACTTGAGCGCTGCACAAGAATATATGCAAGACGTGTTGAAAAAACACCACGAATACCCGTTAATTGTTTATAAATAAGGTCGCTGATGTGATGTGCGAGTGGGCGTAATGCATGCGCTGAAACCGTATAGTTTTGACTGATTAAAACGTGCTGCGCCGTATTTTTGTCGTGATAGGCATCTTTTAATTGAAAGCTGACTCGATAACGATCGGGTGATAATTGTGACACTTGACCTGTCACAATTGCATCAACTGATTGGCTATTTTGCACAGAAAATCTGCCGCTATTTTGCAAATCATTGCTAATCACAGACGCCACATTTTCAGGTGGTTGTCCTGAAATAGCAAAAGAAATATTGATAGGAATAGCGCCAGAAACACCGCGCGTCAGCTCGAGACTTAATAATGCAGAAGCCAAGCTAGGTAAGAATAAAATAATAATACTGACAAAAAATAAAAATGTCCTTTGCATGGGAATTTTTCCAAATAATCACATGACGGGCGGTAGATATATCATAAGATAAGACGCTGTTCAAACCTTCTCAGCCATTGATTCCATCTTTTCGAGTGTGATGTCTTTCGCTGTCATTGGCATGCCAAATAATGGACCTTGCATGACGTGACAATTCAATTCCAGAAGTCTATTTTTTTGTTCGATAGTTTCAACACCTTCTGCAACAACCGTTGCATTTAAACTTTCAGCAAGTGCAATCACCATCTGCACAATAGACTCACTTTCAGGATGTACTGTCAATTCTTTGACAAGTGCTGAATCAATTTGAAAAATATCAACGGATAACCGACGGAGATATTGTAAAGATAAACTATTCGCGCCAAAACTATTAATGGCTTTTCGAATACCCAGATGCTTCAACATGCGCAACATTTTTTCGACTCGATCAATTTTTGTTACAAATGTTGTATCTGTAATGACAAAAATAAGTGATTCAGGATCGATATGATATTCCTGCAACAAAGTCCCTAAATTAGGCACAAAATGTGGATTTTCCAATTGTTTTAAAGAAAATGGAACAGACATCGCGCCTGGAAAAAATTTTTGCTCTCGCCAAACGATGAATTGTTGACACACCATACGAATAAGCCATTCACCCACTGCATTAATCCTACCCGAAGCTTCAAGCAAACTTGCGAAATCACTAAAGGGTAACAAACCAAATTCAGGATGTTGCCAAGATGGCGATGCTGACATACAAACCACTCTATGCGTATCCGCATGCACTTCGGGTTGATAATAAATAACAAATTCCTGACAAACGGATTCTTGACGTAATGCAGAATCAAGTATGAGATCACGTTTGCTAAGCGCCTGCGTCTCAGGACGATAAAATTGATAATTGTTACGTCCTTGAATTTTCGCTTGACGTAATGCGCTGTTGGCATTGCGTATGAGTGCACTGACATCAGAACCATCCGCGGGAAAAACAGTGATGCCAATGCTCGCCGTTAAATAAATTTCTTGACCCTCTAGATCAAAAGGACGAGATAAATCATTTAAAATACGTCGAGCAATATAACCTGCAGTTTCTGGTTTCATGATTTGCGGAAATATAAATAAAAATTCATTCCCATTAAAACGACTCACTGTATCAATTTTACGTATGGATTCTGTCAATCGTTTTGCGATTTCACTCAGTAAATAATCACCTGCTTCTAAACTCAAGGCATCATTGATAATTTTAAAATGATCAATATCAAGCGACATCACACTAAAAATTTGTTGGTAGCGCGCACTTTGAATTAAGGTGATGGTTAATCGATCTTCGAACACTTGACGATTCGGTAAACCTGTCAGCGAATCTACTAAACTTTGATCTGACATTTCTTCTTTTAAATAAGCAATTTCGAGACTTTCTAATTGTAATTGTTCTTCTTTGCGAGACAATTCTTTTTGAAGTGCGCGCATCTGAAGTCGCATCGTGATTGAATAATAAGTCAATCCAAATAAAGCGACGACGAAAAGACCTAAGACAATATCAATCAATGGAAACATAGATGAAGTCTACTCCTTGCAGAACTACCCATGATTATCATTATACACAGCATTGATAATATTTATTGAATATTTTATGAACATATCTAGCATATTCAGTATAAAATTTTATAATTTTATTTATCCTTGAATATCTTCTGGTCGCACTTTTAAAATAAATTGGCGAAACGGTTCAAATTCATCTGGATGAGTTGGGACTGGCAAAGGTGACGATCGAAAGACAGCCGTTTGCGCAGAATGATCCAACCCCGCATCACCACTACTTTTTGCGATTTGCACATCGAGCACTGTACCACCCGGTGCCAAATGAATGAGCAATTCTGCAGAAAGATTTTTATCTGGAATACCTGGCACACGCCAATTTTGACTGATCACTTGCAAAATCAATGCACGATAATGATCAACAATCCCTTGTAATTTTCGTTCATGTAATGCCGTCACACGATTTTGTTCTTGTTGCATCTGTTGTACTAATGATTTTGCTGCTAATTGTTTCATTTGTTTTTCAAAGGCTGCAGCCACTGCTTTTTGTTTTTTGATATGTTGCAATTTTTTTTGATGAGTAATATCTGCTAACAATTGCTGACGAATTTGATTTTGTTGAAGTGAATGATCTGGAATGGATATCTTCTGTTGCTGCGGTTTTTGTTGGAGTTGAGGTTTTTGCTGAACCGCTGCAATGGGTTTGGGTAAAATTTTCGGAATTTTCGGCGTGTGCGTATTCACAATAGCCGCTTGAATGATTTGCATTTGGCTATCGCCTTTTTCTGCAACAATATTCTTGCTCGAAAGATTAACCGACATTACCAACAAAACAAGCACGAGCACGTGGAGCAATACAGAATAAAATAAATAAGGCGATTTTTGTATGGATTGTTCAATATTCATGAAGTATTGCTCGCGACATCCGTTGCAATAGGTTGTGTCACAAGCCCGACATTTTTAGCGCCCGCTTGCTGTAAAATCATCATCGCTTCCATAATTTTTCCATAATTCACATCTTTATCGCCGCGCACAAGTACAGGGCGTTTATCATCAGTCGCTTGATTGAGTTGCATGCCAACTAAATTGGATAACACGCGTGCAGTGACAGGTTGATTCGGTTGTGAAGAAATATTCAGAAAAAAATCGCCATTCGCGTTGACCGTCACAATTAAAGGCTCGAGTTGTTCGGGTGGAATCGCTTTGGCTTGTGTTTCAGGCAAATTGACTTTTACACCTTGCGTCAAAAGTGGTGTCGTAATCATAAAAATCACGAGCAAGACGAGCATCACATCGATAAAAGGAACCAAATTGATTTCAGCCATCGGACGACGTGTATGACGCATGACTGTAAAATTATTCATGCGTCACTGCTCGCGCTTGACGAAATAAAATATTTAAAAATGCTTCTTGAAAAACATCAAAGCGGTTAAATAATCGATTAATATCTGTTGTAAATCGGTTGTAAGCGACCACTGCTGGAATTGCTGCAAATAATCCCATGGCTGTTGCAATGAGTGCTTCAGCAATACCGGGCGCAACCATTGAGATGGTGGCTTGCTGCACGTGCGCAAGCGTACGGAATGTCAACATGATGCCGCACACCGTTCCAAAAATACCGACAAAAGGTGCAGAAGATCCCACCGTTGCTAAAAATGGCATATGTGTTTCGAGTCGTTCTTGTTCACATAATTCTGCAACATGCATCGCACGACGCGCACTGGCTAATATAGTTTCGGGCGAAATATTGGATTCAGTGCGCAATCGTAAAAATTCTTTAAATCCCGCTTGAAAAAGTGCTTCAGTGCCAACTGCATCGCGATTACGCTTTGTGCTCTCCATGTATAAAGCAGACAAATCGCCACCAGACCAAAAACGTTTGTCAAATCCACTCGCTTGTTCGCGAACACGATTGAGTGCTTTGCGTTGTTCAAAAATATAAGTCCAAGAAAAAATCGAGGCGCCCGCCAAAAGCAGCATCACACATTTCACGACCCAACTGGCATGAATAAAATATTCCCATAACGATGAATCAAAATTCATGAATTTTTCTCCGGCATAGTTAAACCTAAATATTGCCAAGCATGCGGTGTTGCAATTCGTCCGCGTGCAGTTCGCATAATAAATCCTTGTTGAATGAGATACGGTTCAATGACGTCCTCAATCGTGCCGCGTTCTTCGCTCAATGCAGCCGCTAAACTGTCGATCCCAACAGGGCCACCGCCAAATCGTTCAATCAAAGCTTGTAATAATTTACGATCCATCATATCAAAACCGTAATGATCGACATCTAATAAGTCGAGCGCTTCTTGCACGATCGATTTTATAATTTGTCCATTCGCGCGCACATCAGCATAATCACGCACACGTCGTAATAAACGATTTGCAATTCGCGGCGTGCCACGCGCACGTCGTGCGATTTCTTCGGCAGCAGCATGATCAATTTGAATAGTCGAAATACGCGCAGATCGCATCACGATCTGCGTTAAATCCACTAAATTATAAAACTCCAATCGTTGTACGATACCAAAACGATCGCGTAACGGCGATGTCAATAATCCTGCGCGTGTTGTTGCACCCACTAATGTAAATGGTGGCAAATCTAATTTAATTGAACGTGCGGAAGGTCCTTCGCCAATCATGATATCCAGTTGATAATCTTCCATCGCAGGATACAATACTTCTTCTACTTGCACACTGAGTCGATGAATTTCATCGATAAACAAAACATCACGTGGTTGTAAATTCGTGAGTAATGCAGCCACATCGCCTGGTTTTTCAAGCACAGGACCTGATGTTTGTCGCAAACCCACACCCATTTCGTGAGCAATAATATGCGCTAATGTTGTTTTACCAAGACCCGGTGGTCCAAAAATTAAAACATGATCGAGTGCTTCGTTGCGAGAACGAGCCGCTTGGATAAAAATACTCATTTGTTCGCGCACCGCAGGTTGACCCGTATAATCATCCAAACGATTAGGGCGCAACGCACGATCTATTTGATCATGTTGTAATTCAGCGGGTGAAATAGTTCGTTCGATTTCTGTCATAACACACCTGCTTGCAATGCGCGCCGAATGATTTCTTCGCTCGACAATTCGCCATCATCGATGCGTTTAATTGTACGCGTTACATCGACAGGTTTGTACCCTAATGCAACCAACGCGGAAATGGCATCTTGTAAAATAACATGGCGCGGATGATTTGAAACTACCTGAATAGGCGTTGATTGCCAATCTGCTAATCGATCACGCAATTCGATCATTAATCGTTCCGCGGTTTTCTGACCGATACCCGGCAACGACAACAAACTGTTGGTGTCATGATTCGCAACGCAACGCACAAATTCATCCGGATTCATGCGCGATAAAATGGTTAAACCCAATCGCGGTCCAACACCATTCACTTTTAATAAAATACGAAATAATTGACGTTCTTCACGCGAATAAAATCCGTAAAGATGATGCGCGTCTTCGCGTACGACAAAATGCGTATGTAAGATAATTTCTTGACCAACTTCAGGCAAACGATAAAACGTACTCATCGGTGCATCAATTTCATATCCAACGCCATTCACATCCAGTAACAAATTCGGCGCTTGTTTTTCGAGAATGATACCGCGTAGTTGGCCGATCATGTTGTATCTCCACATTCTAAAAATATAGCTAAAGAATGATCCACTTTTTTTAAAATCGAGGTTTCTAACGTTCCAATAGTTTTTCCAATTTTATTACGAGGAATTGTTACAGCTTTATCAATGCAAATTTGCGAAATCAAACGTAATCCATTTTTTACACTCGGTTGCACGGTAATACGTAACAAGTATTCTTCCTCATGAACTTCACTTGTCATACGCAATACGGTAACCGAAGGAATTGCATCAAATTTATCTGACTGAATCACTAATGCTGGACGAGGTTTACCATAATCCCCTCCGATCGCAATTGCCACAATATCACCACGTTTTACATTTATCATTCATCAAGATCATCCTGGTCAAGTTCAGCTGCAATTTCACGCATCATTGCGTGCTCATCTGTGTCCGCTGTCGCCGCACGCTTTGCGATTGAAACTGATTGACGATGCGCTTCTGCGGCAAATTGACGCTTCTTTTCATGCTCAATGTAAGTACGCATAAAATCACGCACAAGCTGCGAAGCTGGTCTGTGAGCAGTAGCTGCGGCCTTCATGAATTGATTTCGAAGCTTCAATTCTAGCTTCATAGTAAATGTCGTATTCTTTTCCGACATAAAATTTACCTCAATATTAGGTAATTACCTAGTAAGTATAATGTATTTACCAGAAAATTCAACTTTCAGAAGGACAATACGCCCTCCACGAAGAGCGTCTGCGTCGGGTGCCTGCTGTGCCAAGCCCTTTCGGACTGAATCTTGCAAAAGCATGACACAAAGCAACAGCCAGAGCATCAGCAGCGTCTGCTTGAAGTTTACCGGAAATATTTAACAACATTTTAACCATGTTTTGAACTTGCGTTTTTTCAGCTGCACCATACCCTACAACCGATTGTTTCACTTGTCTCGCAGAATATTCTGCAACAGGTAAACCTAATGCAACAATCGCAGCACCGCGTGCTTGACCTAATTTTAATGCTGCCCCCGGATTTTGATGCATGAATATTTGTTCGATGGCAGCTTCAACGGGTTCATGTAAATGAATAATGGATCGAATGCCAGAAAAAATATCTTGTAATCGCGTATGTAAAGAACCCGTCGCGACACGTAAACATCCACTATCGAGATGGTGTGTTTGATTATTTTGCCAACGAATCACGCCGTAACCGGTGATTCGAGATCCTGGATCGATGCCGATAATGATAGTCAATGCACTCTCCTTCCTTGGAAAAAATTTATTCTCCCATATCTGGCAACTCAGCATTCGAATAAACATTTTGCACATCATCGAGTTCTTCGAGCAAATCAACAAGACGCAAAAATTTATCGGCTGTGTCACGATCATCAATCGGCGCGCCTGTTTTTGCAACGAGATTAATTTCTGCTTCTGCGGGTTGCAAGCCCGCGGCACGCAATGCACTGACGCAAGATTGAAATTGATCAGGCTGTGTTAATACTTCAATACTTTTATCATCATCAACCGTAATATCATCTGCGCCATTTTCTAATGCAATTTCCATGATACGCTCTTCATTCACACCGGGCGCGAAGGTAATTTGTCCTAATTTATTAAACATCCAAGAGACAGAACCATCGGTACCTAAATTTCCACCCATTTTACTAAAAGCATGCCTAACATCTGCAACAGTGCGATTACGATTATCCGTCATGCAATCGACAATCACCGCCACACCGCCAGGACCATATCCTTCATAACGTATTTCTTCAAGTGCTGCGCCATCCAAACCACCCGAACCGCGTTTAATCGCACGATCAATCACATCACGCGACATGTTTGCACCAAATGCTTTATCAACTGCGGCACGTAAACGTGGATTAGAATTAGGATCAGGATCACCCATCTTTGCTGCGACCGTAATTTCGCGAATTAAACGTGTGTAAACGCGACCTTTTACGGCATCTTGTTGCGCTTTACGATGTTTAATGTTAGCCCATTTACTATGACCTGCCATAATCAGTTCCTTATACTTTCTCTTGTTCTTTTTTCACATTCACTTTAATACCTAATTCTTTTAATTGCTGCGGATCAACGGGCGCAGGTGCATCTGTCAGTGGGCAACTGGCTGTTTGTGTTTTTGGAAATGCAATCACATCACGAATGGAGGTTGACCCTGTCATCCACATCGCTAAACGATCAATACCAAATGCAATTCCACCATGCGGTGGACAGCCTAATTTTAACGCTGCTAATAAATGTCCGAATTTTTCACGCGCGATTTTTTCACTCATGCCTAAAATTTCAAAGACTGCCATTTGCATTTCAGAAGAATGAATGCGAATCGAGCCGCCACCCATTTCAGTGCCGTTGATAACCATATCGTAAGCACGTGCTAAATGTTTTTCAGGTGCTTTTTTTAAGGCTTCAATATCATTGGTTTGTGGTGCCGTGAACGGATGATGACATGCTGATAACCCACCTTCGACTTTATCGAACATCGGAAAATCTGTCACCCACAACGGTCGCCATTCAGTCGATGCAACCAACTGACGATCATGCGCAACTCTCACACGTAATGCACCGAGCGCTTCATTCACGATATTTGCTTTATCCGCACCAAAGAAAATAATATCGCCGACTTTTGCATTCGTTCGTTGCAAAATATCTTGCACGACGTTTTCAGGTAAAAATTTTAAAATAGGTGAATTTAATCCGTCAGCATTATATTTTATGTAAGCCAATCCTTTTGCACCAAATTGCGCGATAAAAGCGGTGTGATCATCAATTTCTTTACGGCTTAAGGTTGCACCACCTGGTACACATAATGCTGCAACACGACCGTCAACATCATTTGCAGGTCCTGCAAATACTTTGAAATCGACTGATTTCATTAAATCACTGACATCAATTAATTCGAAAACAATACGCAAATCCGGTTTGTCAGAACCAAAACGTGACATCGCTTCAGCATGCGTGAGACGTGGAAAAGGATTCGGTAAATTGACTTGGAGAATTTCCGCAAATAATCCACGTATCATTTCTTCCATCATCTCTTGAATATCTTTTTCACCTAAAAAAGAAGTTTCAAGATCAAGCTGTGTAAATTCAGGCTGACGATCCGCACGTAAATCTTCGTCACGAAAACAACGCACGATTTGATAATAACGATCCATGCCTGCCATCATGAGTAATTGTTTAAATTGTTGCGGTGATTGTGGCAATGCAAAAAAACTGCCGGGCTTTGTACGACTCGGTACTAAATAATCGCGCGCGCCTTCGGGTGTTGCTTTGGTTAAGAAAGGCGTTTCAATGTCTAAAAACCCACGCTCATCCAGAAAACGACGAATGTAACGCACAATCGCAGAGCGTGTTTTCATACGTTGTAACATTTCAGGGCGGCGCAAATCGATGTAGCGATAACGTAATCGCGCATCTTCACCCACATCATGATATTCATCCACTGGAAAAGGCAACGCTTCAGCGCGATTTAAAATCGTAATATTTTTTGCAGCAACTTCGATTTCACCCGTTGCTAATTCAAAATTAACTGTGCCTTCTGGACGACGTCGAACCAATCCAGAAATTTCGACAACAAATTCATGACGTAAAATTTCTGCCATTTTAAAAAGATTTTTATCCGTCGGTGCAATCACAATTTGCACAAGACCTTCACGGTCACGCAAATCTAAAAAGATCACACCACCGTGATCACGACGTCGATGCACCCATCCGCATAATGTCACCTCTTGATCGAGATGCGCTGTGTTAACTTGTCCGCAATATAATGTACGCATAATTAAACCTGTTCTGGTTGAGAAATAATTTTAGGTAAACTTCCATTCGGTTGCACAACGCCTAACGAAATCACAAATTTGAGCGCTTGATCAATTGTCATATCAAGTTCGATCACATCCTTGCGTGGCATCATCATTAAAAAGCCGGATGTCGGATTAGGCGTTGCTGGAATAAAAACGCTGACCATATCGGTTTCATTTAAAGCAGCATCCACAAGCGGTGTTGAATTGCCTGTTTGAAATGCAATACTCCACATTCCTTCGCGAGGAAATTGAACGAGCAATACTTTACGAAACGATTGTCCGCCGGGTTTAAAAATAGTTTCCAATACTTGTTTAACGCTATTATAAATCGTTCGCACCAATGGAATACGCGCAACAATTCTATCGCCCATACTGACAATTTGTCTGCCTAAGAAATTGGTTACAACAATACCCGTCGACAAAATCACCACTAATGTAATCACCACACCGATACCTGGAATATGCGTACCCAAAACAACATCCGGCCGTATTTGATGCGGCAACAATGACATTGTGCCGTCGAGTAAATCTACGATAAAACGAATCACGAGAATGGTGACCCAAATAGGCAACCACACAAGCAATCCTGAAATAAAATATTTCCTGAGACGTTGCATCATGAGACATTTTCTCCGCCCGTTGTTCCGCTTGACGATTTTGTTTCAGGGGTATCTGATTTTTTTTCAACGCTATTATCGGCAACTTTTTTTTCTTCAGGTTTTTTAGACTTAAAATCTGTTGCATACCAGCCTGTGCCCTTCAACTGAAATCCTGCTGGGGATAATAATTTTTGCACTGAGGAAGCCTGACAGACAGGGCAGTCTGTCACTGGTGCATCAGACATCTTTTGAAACGCTTCAAATAAGTGTCCGCATGCGCGACATTGATATTCGTATGTTGGCATGATGATCACCCTCATTTTGATGGAAAGAAAAACCGCTTATTCTACTCGGATTTAGCCAAAAGGCGACACCATCCCGTAAAAAATCATAATCTATTGAATTATATAAAAAAATTTAAGTAGCTTTATAGATTATACTTATCAGTAGGGAAACTTCCTGTGTGAATGGGGAAGAATTGGGAGTGTTGGCATGCGTGATTTGACTGATGATGATTTGCAAGGTGATGATTTGGTTGACGATCCTGCGGTCAAGGTACACAAAGCAGTCACCAAAGATGATTCTTTTATTCCTTCGCACCGTGAGTTATTGCGCGAACAAAGAAGAAAATTAATTTTGTTATACAAAGAAGCGGCCACACCTGAAGAACTCGCCGAAATTGCTGCTGCACTCGCCGAAAATGAAGAGGCATTAAGCACCGTTTATTCTCCTTACATCAACACCAAAATAAAAAAATCCAGCACCGCAACCATTCAAGCTAATTTTGATCCAGCACACGGTTTATCAAAAGAACGTGTCGCTGGTTTAAAAAAAGCCTATCTCACAACAGCGCCACTTGGCAGAATAAGAATGTTGCCAGATGCTATGGAAAGATCTGGACAAGTACTTGATTCACTTCATTGGTTAAGTGGCCCAAGTCAATGGTTAGAAAATACAAGCCATACATTGAGCGCATTTCCGCTCTTGGTGCCCGTCGCTATCGGACTTTCTCTCTTAAGCAGTGTTTGTGAAACAGCCATCGCTATTGATAATTATTCTAAAGGCGGATATCAAGCGAGAACAAACTTGGGATCTGCTATCGTAAAACTTGGATTGCGCGTCGCTTCATCGGCATTGCTTATTGGCGCATTAGTCGCAGGTGTTGCAATTGTCAGTAATCCAGTATTACTGGTTGGATTAATTGCTACCAGTTATGGCGTGACCCTTTACCAAAAAGCATATGAATATAAACAAGCAAGAAAACATCGCAAAGAACAAAAAAGAGATTTTTTAGAACCTGCCAAAAAAGCTTATGATGCCGCAAAAAATGATCCAACAACCAGTCCGACTACATTACTTGAATTGGAAACGCAGTTAAAAATTGAGCAAGCAAAATATTTAACGTTAAAACACGAATACGATAAGAAAAAAAGAAATTTAATCAATCTAGGTTTTACTACCGGTGGTCTTGGCTTGGTATTTGCTGGCATTGCATTGGCAAGTCTTGCTGTCATTACAGTAGCCGCGCCTTGGGTAGTACCAGTTGCGTTGTGTGTTGGGGCCCTCGCAATGGCGGGACCGACGATCAAAAATATTTATGATCGTTATAAAAATGAAATCGAAAATCAATCCAAAATAAAATTACATCAACTAAAAGCACGAAGTGAAAAATTATTCGAACAACTGGAGATTGCACGAAAATATATTAATGAAAATGATTCCACCAAAGAAAATGAGCATAATGCATTATTAAATAAACTTTATGCGCTCCAGAAGGAAATTCAAGCATTAGAAGAAACAGATATTAAAAAAATAGATTCAACCAAATTAAATCAATTAACCTCTCAAATGAATCATCTCAATAAACAAATAAATAGTTTTTTCAAAAAAGAATTAAAAACGGAAGCAGTCTATTTTGATAATGAAAAAATGTATTCGACAGCTATTCGTCCAGATGAAGTGGCTGAAAAATTAAAAACATTAAAAATTCCGTTTACACCGCAAGGAAGAATTGAAAATATTACCCCACAAAATACACCAGATTATTCACTGACGATGAATGTTTTACAATTAGAAGATAGTCCGCGAAAATGGTATGAGCCACGTTTGCAGAAAAATCCTATTCCCGTTTGTTCTGTCCAAAGAACTGAACAAAATAAAAAAATATCTGATATTTATTTTGATCCTGAAAAAGTTAAAAAAGCCAGTGACGATCAATTTAGACGTTGGGCGATTGCTGAAGTGGAAAAATTTCACGTCCAACACATTACCATCTTCGGAAATTTACCGCCCAAACTCGTGATGGCGATTGCAGATTATTGTGCACGACAAAAATATTCATACAACATTGAAGCAAGCGTTGATCCATCTGTGCAGCACTATAAACCCACGTCAGAACGCATTGCAGCCATGAATAAATTTATTGCAAAAACATCGGATCTTCCTATACCAGAAAAAACAGCGCCAGCATCTTCCTCTCGCCAATTTACTTCATTTATTCCAATACTCGGCACAAGAGCAGTTGATAAAAGAGAAAGAGCTGAAGTCATGCAAAATCGGAGTAATAATCCGGTGAATCGGAAGTAATTCTTTTCTGCTGATAACACCAGAGCAGCTATTGAAAAACACGTAAAATCGCTGCATGATAACTCCCCTTTTCAGCTGAGAACTTCCATGAGCTATATTCTCGTTTTATATTACAGCCGCACAGGCACGATCAAACAAATGGCGCAGCATATTGCGCGAGGTGTTGAATCCCTCGGAAAAATGGAAGCCCGACTTCGCACTGTTCCAAATGTTTCACCCACAACAGAAGCCACAGAGCCACGCGTTCCGACAGATGGCGCACCTTTCGCCACACTTGATGATTTAAAAAATTGCGCAGGGCTCGCCATTGGAAGTCCCAGTCATTTCGGCAATATGGCAGCGCCTTTAAAATATTTTATGGATACCACAACGGGGCTTTGGTTGTCGGGTAATCTTGTCAATAAACCTGCAACTGTTTTTACCGCCACATCCAGTTTACACGGCGGACAAGAAACCACTTTATTCAGCATGATGGTTCCACTTTTGCATCACGGTTTCATTTTGTGTGGTACACCCTACACTGAACCCGATCTCAGCACGACTCAAACAGGCGGGACACCATATGGTGTCACACGATTTGTAGGTCACGATGGAAAAAATAAAATGACGGACGAGGAACAACGTTTATGTTATGCACAAGGAAAACGATTAGCGGACATTGCACTCCAACTCAATTGTTAGGATTTAATTTAATCGAACTCATGGTTGTCATCGCAATCATGAGTTTGCTCAGCGTCATTGCCATTCCAGTTTACACGTCACATCTCGCCAAAACGAATCGTCTCGCAGCAGAACAACAACTCATTCGCATCGCAACAGCGCTTGAACGTTATCAAATTGAACATCAAACCTACATTGGCGCGACCTTCGAACAACTCAAAGAAAATAATCAAATATCAAATGGTTCTTATCATTTTGAAATAATTTCTCTTACACAAAATAATTTTGTTTTACAAGCCATCCCAAATGATAAACAAAAATCTCATGACAGCTGTAATAATTTACAACTTGATTCAGACGGAAAAAAATCGAGTTGTTGGTAAAAAATTTTGCTGAAAGTTGATTCTATTTCTGAGACTATTTCCACCCTTGTCATCCTGAGGAGCGTTTTTTGCGACGAAGGATCTCCTAAAATATATTGTGAGATCCTTCGCTGCGCTCAGGATGACAAAAAAATTATTTTAATAACGACAAGGAAAATACAAATGCAAACACGCCCATTAGAAACAAAAGAAGAAGAATTACAACTGATCAATCGCCACGCAGAACGTTTGAAACAAATTGAAGCGAACAAAACAAATTACAAAACGGATCGTGGTCACAATATTAAAGTCATGAATGCAATCATCGGTGATTTTCAAGACTTCGAACAAAAAGAATCCCGCACTGATTCCAATATTATTCAAAATATTCGTACTCTCATCGATAATTCAACAATAGCATTGAACGATAAACGACTTAACTCTTGTTCTGATCATGAAATTTTTGCAGAAAAAAATTGCATGAAATCATCGTTGGAAATGCTCAATCATCAAAACGATCAAGCTTATGTCAACGATTTATTCGATAAGATTATGGAGCTTGAATCGGCACGTCATGAAAATCCTCCACCTGCTGATCCAGACGTTTCATTCATTTCACCAGAAAGAGCATGGCAGACTACCGCATTTGTCGTTCCTATCAGTTTCTCTTCTGCGTTAGCTTATGGAGTTTATACGGGATTTATTGGAGACAATTATTCTCAAGAAACAGCCATCGGCGGTGCTATTGGGTTAGGAGCGTTTTTTCTTGCCATCACAGGAATCACATCTTGGTGTTGCTTTAACGAACTCCATAGTAAAATCGATTCTGTACAACAAAAATGGGAAAAAGATAAAAAAATATGCGAAGAAAACAAAACCAATCGCGAAACCTCTGCAGCGTTATTACAAAGCTTTAGTCTTCTCGCGAAAAAAGTTGCAAAAAATATTCCACATGAAAGAGAATTAGGTGAGATAGTTATTGAGACAAACACTGCTAGGGCAAAAATGGGTTAAAAGGAGTTAACGTATGTTTAGAAAAACTAATTCGCAACAAACTTTATTAGAGGAACACAAGGAAGAAGAAGCACAACTTTTAGAAGACCACAAAACGCGTGAAGAAACCCGAACAAAAGCCAATAAATTTTTTAAGGAGAAACGCGCTCATAATATTGAAGTCATGAAATCATTGCTCGCAAAATTCAAGCAATATTTAAAAGAAAAAAGAGATCCTGATTATAAAGATGATGGAAATTCACTTGATGGTTATGATCAAAAAATACTTGGCTATTTACCTTCACTGATTAACGATGCAGAAGAAGGATTAGAACAGAAACGGCTTGGCCATCTCGAAGCGGGGGAAATTTATTACGAAAAAGAATGTTTACTTGCCACCTGGAGCTTAATTCAACATCGCGGTGATGCAACGCATGTCCAAAATTTAAAAATTGCCATTAAACGTCTGGAAGATTTTCGATTGGAGCATCCAGAACAAGTACATCTTCATCCTGGACGCATTAGCCCACATGCAAAATACATTAGCCAAGTTTCAGCACTCGCGGCAGCACCTTTTATGCTGACTGCACCTGCGGTATATGGTATTTATCGTGGGATAGAAAGCATCCCGTGCGCTGGCAGTCATTGTGATGAAGCAGGTACTATTTTCGTCACCGCTCTCCTTGGGCTCTTCATTTTAGTAGGCCTTGGCGTAGCAGCACAGTATTTATATAAAGAAAAGGTCCATTTTGACGACGATGCTCAACGTCATTGGGAAGAATCAGTCAATTCCTATCAAACCCAAGAAAAAGAAAACACAATCGCAATCAATTTAACACATGATTTTAAATTTTTTGCGAAAACAGGCAATGTAGAAGCGAAGAAACATCTTGCGATTGTTGATGAAATACCAGGAGAAACACCAACACCCTCTGCACCCGCCTATGGAAATTAATAAGTATACTCATTACACTTCAAGATGCGAATTTTAACATCTCATTTTGATGTGTAATGGGTATAGATAAGGAGTTATTATGAACGCTCGTGACGGATCCAATTTTCAGGCTATTCCAGAAGAAAAAGAAGCACTCATTCAAACATCAACAGGCACCAATATTGACCAAACCAGAGTTTCATGCAACAAAGAACAAGCTAAAAAAATTGCGCGCTGGGGTATACCGCTTTTAACAACACTGACACTATCCATCGGTGCTTATAAAAATTGTGCTGAAAATAATAATTGTGCTAGCGCAGAAGCAACGGCACTTTTTGCGGGTTTATTATTACTTGCACTTGGCTATTATTGCATTCCAAAACTCGTTGATGAAATTCAACAAAGAAGATCAAATCAAGAATCGGAGAATGATGAGTTTAATGAATATGAATCATTGCGACATGCCATTGAGAAACTAGAAAGCGCTGAACATTCCAAAAATCCACCAGATGACAAATCAAACAAGTATTCTATTTCAAATTTGATTACTCAATTTAGTTCAAGGGAGAAAAAAGACATTGCTGTTCCAATGCAGGAAATGGAGGCAGACGAA
>Ga0207150_1022_pt1 | contig 46479 bp, 41 predicted proteins | sample Alteio_BWMinHeat_32_FD_153526 | JGI IMG/M metagenome (GOLD analysis project Ga0207150, IMG submission 153526) | Enriched cells from forest soil in Barre Woods Harvard Forest LTER site, Petersham, Massachusetts, United States -... | ecosystem: Environmental > Terrestrial > Soil > Temperate forest >...
GCATTACAGCCCGCTGAAAGTTGTAGAGCAATTCAGGATGCTGCACGCGTTGTATCCAGGCCGGATCGATCTCGGCCTTGGCCGCGCGCCTGGAAGCGGCGGATTGGAAGCTTTTGCTCTGCAGCGCGAGCGTAGCAAGCGGCACGAAGCTTCGGATTTCCCCGAGCAATTGACGGAGCTGCTCGCATTCCTTCACCACGTCTTTCCACCAGAACATCCGTTCAGCCGGATTAAAGTTTCGCCGGAAATGCCGGGCGCCCCGGATGTGTGGCTGCTTGGGTCGAGCGATTGGAGCGCCGAAGTCGCCGCGCAATTCGGACTGCCGTACGCCTTCGCGCATTTCATCGGCCCCGAACAAACCGTGGCAGCGCTCGCGCGTTATCGCTCGAACTTCAAGCGATCGGCTTTCTTACTTGAACCGCGAGCCATCGTGGCGTTGGGCGTGGTTTGCGCGGACACGGACGCCGAAGCGGAGAGACTTTCTGCAAGTACGAAAGTGCTGATTCGCCGCATCCGCCTCGGGGGCGAGCGCCGCCCTGTGCCAACTCCAGAGGAAGCGCTCAAGGAACTCGTAAATCTAGGCGCAGGAGCCGACCCGCTCACGTGGGACGCCAGCGAATGGCCTCGTTACATTGTGGGCGACGCTGCGAAAGTTAGCGGCAGACTTGAAAGCATGGCGCGCGATCTGCAGGTCGAGGAGCTTATGATTCTGACGGTCATTCACGGTCATGCCGCTCGACTGCATTCGTACGAACTCCTCGCCGAATCATTCGGCCTCACCAAGCGCTCCGAGTTCAGGGGGCTCGGCGTTGCTACTCGACATTCCATCAAATAGCCGCGACGACTCCAAGATTCGGCCTGGCGCAGCGCGAGTTCGTCATAAGGGTGTCCGATCGAGTATTCGTGTTCACTACCCCTAGGGATCTGCCTGCGCATCATGGAACGTTCCCGCCTACTAATCAAAAGAACAAGAAGGCTGGCGCCTATCAAGGTCAACATGATGCGATGGTCGAGGGCGACGGCAGCTAAACCTATGTGCTGGCGGGTCCGAGTAGGACAGGCACTCTTGCCTGTTCGCGTCTGCCAGCGATGCTGTACCGGACAGAGAAAATTGTCTGCCATACCCAGTAAGCTGACCCGCCACCGATCAGGCACCCAATTTGGCGGGAGGCGCGAAGTTCCTTGCGATTTGTTTTTCGCAGCCAAGCGACGGGTAGTATCCTAAATTTGGAGAAACGATCCGACTGATATGGAAGCTGACACTCATCGTCCAGCGTGGAAGACCCTGCTGGCTTTCGCGATTATCTATTTTGTTTGGGGGTCCACATATCTCGCGATTCGCGTTGGGGTCAGCGAAGTTCCGCCATTTCTTCTGGCGGCAATGCGTTTCTTGGTTGCGGGATTGGTCCTCTACGGCTGGATGATTGCGCAGGGCGAGCCCTCGCCGACCGCACGCCAATGGACCTCAGTATCTTTCCTCGCGATCCTGATCTTCGTCATCGACTACGGACTGGTGTTTTGGTCAGAGCAGCGCGTGGCTTCGGGCATTGCCGCGGTTATGATGGCCACGATCCCTGCGTTCATGGCGCTCTCGGAAATTATTTTTCTCAGAACGCAAAAGCTTACCGTCCGCCTGGCCTTGGCGCTGTTAATCGGGATTGGCGGAGTGGAAGTGCTGATGAGCCGCTCGTTGAATCTCGGAGACGCGCCGATCGACAGGGTAGGCGCCGTGGCGCTAATCATTGCCTCGATGAGTTGGTCGGTAGCCTCGGTGCTTACGCGCAAGCTGCCTCTGCCGCCTTCCAAAGTTATGAGCTCGGGAGCGCAAATGCTCGCCGGCGGAGTGTTTCTTGCTCTCACGGCAGCCGCGCTAGGCGAATTTCGTAATTTCCATCCCTCGGCCGTCTCGCGAGGAGCGTGGCTCTCGTTGTTCTATCTGATAGTCGCGGGCTCCATCATCGGTTTCACCGCCTACGTTTGGCTGCTTCATCACGAATCCCCGACAAAGGTCGGAACCTACGCCTACGTGAATCCAGTAGTGGCCGTCCTGGTCGGATATTTCCTGGGCGGTGAAGCTCTTGGCCTGCGAACGATCCTGGGGACTCTGCTAGTTCTGATCAGCGTGGTGGTCATCACGACGACCCGAGCGAAGAAACCGGCAGCGGCACCCTCGGTGGAAGATACGGCAGAAGTTGTGGAATCGTAACCTAGAAGCGGGCGGCTGGCTTGGAATCCATGTGAGGAGTTGAAGTGGGGTACACGACACGTCGGGTTTACGTGTGGGGGTTTTGGTCCCGTTGTTCCCAGAATCAATCCGCTGAACGCATCATTCGTGATCAACCCGGCCTCTCGCTCTGCATAGAACGACCAATTGCTCCACGTTCAATCATTCGGATGTTCTGCCTCTAAGTTTCGCATTGATTCCGTTTGGTACAGAAGAGAAAGATATAGGATACTGACGCCGCCAATCAGCCGCGCTTTCAACTTGGACAGGTCTGGAGACTAGCTAGATGCGGATACCGAAGAGACGACTCGCGGTGCTTCACGAGCACATCAGGGCGGAAAGTTCGCACGATATGAAGGATCTCCTCGACGGAATGACCGCCGATTGCTTTAACGATGTGGTCTGCGTGCCCAAGCCCTTCGTCGGCCCCAAGAAGGTAGCGGAACGTTATCGCAAACACTGGGCCGGCTTTCCTGACTTCAAGGTCCGCGTGAAGCGAATACTCGCCGCGGATGAAAAATGCATCGTGACCGAAAATGAATGGAGCGGAACGCACCGTGGTAATTTTCTCGGTCTGCAACCAACCGGAAAGCGCGTCCGGGTGCGAGCTCTGGTTGTATGGCACTTTAGAGGGCACAAACTCTGGGGCGAGACGGTCTTTTTCGATCTAGGCTCGATCCAGAAGCAGATCGGCGCCAAGGTGGTGGCGCCCGCGCGCCGCCGAAAACGCTCGAGATAATTTTGACAGCCTCCTCAACTCAACCCTGGTTTCGAGAACTCAACCGCACCCAATGGAACACGCTTCTCGCGTCGAATCTCGGTTGGATGTTCGACGGCTTCGAGGCTTATGCGTTGATCCTCACCGTTGGTGTGGCACTCCATCAACTACTCCCACCTGCACAATATTCCCAGATCCCCGCTTATGCAGGAGCGATCATCGCGACGACTTTATGCGGCTGGGCGGTCGGGGGCATGGTGGCTGGCATTCTGGCCGATTACATCGGTCGCAAGCGAACCATGATCTTCGCGATTCTGACTTACTCGATCATGACAGGACTCAGCGCATTTTCTTGGGATTGGATTTCCTTTGCCGTCTTTCGCTTTCTCGCCGGACTGGCTATCGGTTCTGAGTGGGTGACCGGCACTTCGATGACGGCCGAATTCTGGCCCGACCGAGCACGCGGCAGAGGCAGCGGGCTGTTCCAATCCGGATTCGGAATCGGTTTTTTCCTCGCCTCCGTCACCTGGCTATTTGTAGGGGCGATGGGCCCCGGCGCATGGCGAACGATGTACTTGATTGGAGTACTTCCGGCACTGCTAACTTTTTGGATTCGGCGCACCATCCCGGAGTCAACTCTCTGGGAGAAGGCGAACGAGCGGCGTAGCGCAGCGATTGCGCGCGAACGGCTTGGTCATGGATCAACAGCGGAAGATCGCGCCCTGACACGCTTTACGCTTCTTGATCTGTTCACGACGCCCGCGATCCGCAATCGCACGATCATTGCGTTTCTGATGGCTACGACCTCGGCTGTGGGCTTCTGGGGTATCTCGACATGGGTTCCGCCTTACATCGGCTCAGTTGCGGCGAGGGCCGGCCTTTCCGCGCCGCGCTGGGCGAGCTTCACCGGAATGGCATACAACGCGGGGTCGATCGCCGGCTATGTCGGCTTGGGCTTTCTGGCAGACGCATTTGGGCGAAAGCCGGTCACGCTAGCGTTCTTTGCATTTTCTCTCCTGTTTACGCCGGTCTTGTTTCTATGGACGCACGACCTCCGCCTGCTTTTGATTATCGCTTCGATCGTCGGACTGTTTGGCTCGGGGCAAATCACCTGGATGTCGGTGTGGCTTCCCGAGCTTTACCCGACGCGGATGCGCGCGACGGGCGTAGGTTTCATTTTCAACGCTCCGCGCTTGATCGCCGCAGGCGGCACGCTCATGGCCGGCAGGTTGATCGTGAAATTTGGCGGCTACGAAAACGCCGCGATGATCGTGGCCACGATCTATCTACTCGGTCTCGCGGTCGGACCCTTCTTGCCAGAGACTCGCGGCAAACCGTTGCCGGAAACAATCTAAAGGAACGGCGTGATCGAAACGTCGCGGAAGGATGGCCCCGCGCCATCTACAGCGACAAGATGCAATTCTGCTATGCATGACATCCGAGCTTCGGCGTTGCTTCCGCATCGCCAGGCCTGTATGGTACGGCATGGTGACGCCGAAGCAGATTGCCGGCAGCGCGGGAGCGGAAGGATCTCCGCAAACCGCCACCTATGGTTTGCGCCGGGGCGTTCTCTCTCCGATGGAGACGCTCGCGCAATCCGTTTCCACCATCGCTCCCACCGCGACTCCGGTAGCCACCATCCCTCTGGTCTGCGCATTGGCTGGCAACGGGACGTGGCTCGCCTACGTTTTGGCGACGTCCGCGATCCTGCTCGTTGCACTTTGCGTGAGCAAGTTTGCACGCTACTCGGCCTCGCCCGGCTCGCTTTATTCCTACGCTTCAACGGTTCTCCCGCCCGCGTTCGGAGCCATCGCTGCCTGGAGTTTGCTGCTGGCCTATGTTGCCACCGGATCGAGCGTCATCGGCGGTTTTTATCATTACGGCATTCTGTTGTTGCGCGACGCGACAGGCCACAGCGCCTCCGCCGTGGTGCTGGCGATTTTGGTCACGGGAATTTCTGTTTGGATCGCCTGGCGCGACGTGAAAATCTCCGCGCGGTTGATGTTGTGGATTGAAGCCGTATCCATGTCGCTGGTTCTGATTGTGGTCGTTCTGGTCCTTGTGCAGCATGGCTTGCACTTGGACTGGCAGCAAATGCAACTCCGCGGCATGACCGGCAGCGGCCTGCGGCTCGGTCTCGTCCTGGCGCTTTTTAGTTTTGTCGGTTTTGAGAGCGCCACCACGCTGGGCGCTGAGGCGCGTAATCCGCTCAAAACAATTCCGCGCGCCGTCATCCAGAGCGCTCTTCTCGCCGGAGCCGTCTTCATCCTCTGCGCCTACACCGAGCTTCTTGGCCTGCGCAGCGTCGGCTACGATCTGGGCACCAGCCAGGCTCCGATGCGAGTGCTGGCCGTCGCAGGTGGCGTTCCGTTGCTAGGCGTGTTGATCGATATCGGCGCACTGGTGAGCATGTTTGCATGCACGCTCGCGTGTATCACGGCGGCCGCGCGCGTACTGCTTCTGATGTCGCACAAAAGTCTGACCCACCGCTCGCTGCGCGCAACGCACGCGCGCCACGAAACGCCGGGCCGCGCGATTGTAGCCACGGGAATTGCCGCCGTGCTTCCCGCAGCCATACTTGCGGCGCGTGGCTCCAACGGACTCGATGTCTACGGCTGGATGGGCTCCCTCGCGACTTACGGATTCATCGTCACCTACGCCCTGGTGAGTATCGCGTTGCCGCGCTATTTGCGCAATCACGGTATGTGCCGTCCAGGATCGCGCATCGTTCCCTGGATGGCCTGCTTCGCCATGCTACTCGCGCTCGCCGGCAATCTCTATCCCGTGCCCGAGGGCCCCTACGGCAAGCTGCCGTACATCTACCTCGCCTATTTGACGGCAGGCCTGCTGTGGTTTTTGTGGAACACCAGGAGGGCAGCCGTGGCAGAAACCCGAGACGAATCCCCTGCACCGATTGCGGAACAAGAAGCAGAGGAGGCAGAGTGAAGCAATTGCTCGACAGCAGAGGCGGCGGACTAATTCTGGCTCGCCGCAAGTCCCGGAGGGACGAAACAGCGTAGCCCACCACGCTTGCCCTGAACGAAGTGAAGGGGAAGTGGTGGGGATGAGCATCACGCCTGGACAGAAAACCCCGACAGGGGTGACACAAGGAATTCACCCAAACGAAATTATCCCGTTGCCGCAAATGACTCGCGGTCCAAATACTTTGGTGATGGCCGTTCCCAGGAACCGAATGATGACAACCCAACGCTATGAACCGATCGACTCGGGCGTGACTCCTCGCTTCGCGGGCCATTCAACATTCATGCGGCTTCCTGTGGTATCCGATCCGCGCCAACTGGATATCGCCATCGTTGGCGTCCCCTGGGATGGCGGCACGACGAACCGACCAGGACCTCGCCACGGTCCGAGGCAGGTGCGCGAAATGTCGACATTGATCAGACGAGTACACTCCGTCACAAAGATTTCGCCCTACGAACTCTGCCGTATCGCGGATTTCGGTGACGCGCCTGTCAACCCGATTGACCTCGACCGTTCTCTCGAGACCATCCGCGCATTCTTCGCTCAAATCGTGGAGGCAAACGCCGTCCCATTGGCGATAGGCGGCGACCATCTAAGCTCGCTCCCAATCTTGAGGGCGATTGGCAAGAAGCGGCCAGTAGGCATGATTCACTTTGACGCGCACTCGGACACTGTCGACACCTATTTTGGCGGCCTGAAATATACACACGGAACGCCTTTCCGAAGAGCCATCGAAGAAGGCCTTCTCGATCCCAAAAGAGTGGTGCAGATCGGAATCAGAGGCTCGACTTACTCCGCTGACGAACGCGACTGGCCGCTCCAGCAGGGAATTCGCATCATTACGATCGAGGAATTTGAAGCCCTGGGCATCGACGCGGTGAATCGCGAAGCGCGCCGTATCATTGGGGACGGCCCGACCTACGTCAGTTTCGACATCGATGCGTTGGACCCGGCCTACGCGCCCGGCACGGGAACTCCGGAATTTGCCGGTCTCACGTCGCGAGAAGCTATTCGAATGCTGCGCGGGTTGCGAAACTTAAATCTGGTCGGAGCCGACGTTGTCGAAGTCTCGCCCCCCTTCGATCCCTCTGGCGTGACGGCACTCGCCGCCGCAAACATTGCGTTCGAACTGCTCTGTCTGTTGGCCGAGGTTGTAGCAAACCGAAAAACCTAGCCCTCATGCGACGGCAATTCGAAGCCTCTCTCCGCACCGTGTCATTCAGTTTGACTTTTCCGCGATGCGCTTTTTGTTCGCATAGGCGCCGCTCCCATATGTTCTTGAATTAACGCGACGAGCTGCGAGCAGATTTCCTCACATAACGCCCGGCCAATCTCCGCTGTCGAGGGCGAGCTGCTTCCCAAAACACCGCGATTCGAAATCTTGGAGGAATCGGCGGGGAATAGATAGATCCCCGGCCTGGGAGGCGAAGCGTTGTCCACTCGCGTCGGGCCAACCAGGTCGTTTCTCAAGTAAAGCATTAAGGATGTTTCGCAGGCGCTCGCATGTTCAGCGTGCCATCCAGAGAAACAGTCACCAAATAGCCGCTCCAGCATAGCATTCGAAACAAAACTCCACCAACCTGCAGCGATAATCTTCGCGCCTTCCAGCTTTCCTTCCTCCCGGCAAAGTTCGAGAGCCTCGAAGATGAAACTTTCGTTCTCATAGTGGCCGTTCAAAATAACAATCGAACGAAATCCCGTGGCAATGTACCCGGCGATGACGTCCTTCAAATATTCTGTTAGAACGCTGCCCCGGATATTTATGGTGCCGGGAAAGCCGGGGCCACCCCCGCTCTGTGGCAGCGAACGAGCACCGTAAGGGATCGCGGGCGCCACAATCACATTGAGCCTCTCGACCAGCATGGATGCAACGCGCACGGGGATCTCCGTATCCACGGTCAAGGGCAGGTGCGGTCCATGCTGCTCCACCGCGCCAACCGGCAACACGAGGATGGCGTCTTTGGCTGCGGCTCGAATGTTCTCACTGTGAAGTCTCTCGAAACTGGTCATGAAGCCTCATCCCCGCCCTGTCGTTGGACTCCGAAGCGTCATCCTAGGGGCCCGGAAGCTGCGAGTCAACAGAATGGGCCGGAAGGTAGTGGGTTAATTGCGTTTATGCGCGAAACAAGAAGCTGCCCGCCTCTAGGCGGGGGGCGGAGAGGGCATCCTTCTTGGATTAATTCATACATAGATATCTACCTTATTAAATAACTAGCAAAGACCTGTACGAACGGACAGGTTCCGACAACGGCACTTCCAAACTCAATTCCCGATTCCGCCGATGGATGTCCATCGGTTAGCCTTGGATTAGTTCAGGAAGGTGATTGCTTGCGCATTCTCATTCACAAACTCTCAGGACTCGTGCTTGGCGCGATCATTGTCACCGCCTTCGTAATGCTCGCGAACCCGACCGTCTCCGCCCAGGAAAACAAGCCTGACTTCGCCGATGCCGCGACTTGCTCCTGCTATATTCAGAACACCACTGACAACCTCGGAAAGCTGAATGGCTATCTCGTCCGGCTGGACATCCAATACCGGGAGAATCAGAAACCTCACTGGAACCATCCCGTGCGGATGTACCGCATCGAAGACCGCAAGAAGGCGGGTGAATTCTGCATCTCGATGTATAAGAAATATTTCCAGGAAGAACAGAAACATTACGAAGCTTTGCAGAAGCGGGCCCAACGGGAAGCCGCTTCTCGACCAAACCATCAAACGGAAATTAAGAAGTCGCTCGCTCCAGAATCCTAAATCGGGATTCCCGGCTCAACTCACTTTCTGTCGCATCGTGCGCCCCACCTTCCCACGATTCTTCATATCAAGATCGAGCATTGCCTCCCCACGATAAATGGCATCACCTTCAAAGTGGCCCGGTGCTGAGGGCTTTTGAAATCTCAAATCTTAGATTTCAAATTCCGTCGCCTGTTTTTGCCGAATACTTCCGGGACCCGAAACTAACAGCTCGCCGCATTCGCGCACAGCCTTTCGGCGGACCTATCCATTCCGACATTCGTGCTCCTCGGGAGCCTGCCTTCGTATGGAGACTGCCCTCCCCAGACGCTCCGGCATTTTGATACTATTGCCTTCATGCGAAAAGCAGTTCCGCGCCCCAAGCACCGGAACACATGCGAGTACCTGTGTCACGTCGTGGCGAGCGCGATCCACGTCGTCTCTTACTGTGAACGCCCGCATGTGCCCAAAGCCATATACGAAAATCTTGGGAGGCGTCGCTGGCCAATCTTTCGATTGGAGCAGATGGGAGGTCGTGGCAATGTTCCTTGATTTCTACGGTCTACTCGAGCAGCCTTTTGGCGTCACTCCAGATCCGACGTACCTCTATCCCACACAAACCCACCGTGAGGCTCTCGAATCGCTTTCCTCTGGAATCAATGCCGACAGAGGCTTTCTGGCGCTGGTCGCCGAGCCGGGGATGGGCAAAACCACTCTCTTGTACCAATTGCTCCAGGAATTACGCGAATCCGCGCGCACCGTCTATTTGTTCAATACGCAGTGTGACTCCCGCGAGTTGCTCCGCTACGTCCTCGATGAATTAGGCGTCAACGCGCAGGGAATGGGCCTCGTCGCGATGCACACCAAATTGAATGCCATGTTGTTCCATGAGATGCTCGCCGGGAAACGCTTTGTTCTGGTCGTGGACGAAGCGCAAAACCTCAGTGAATCCGTGCTGGAGACCGTACGGTTGCTTTCCAACTTCGAGACGCCGCACGCAAAATTGCTGCAAATCGTCCTTGCTGGGCAGCCCGGCTTGGCCGCGAAACTTGCGAAGCCCGAGCTGTCGCAACTGCGTCAGCGTATCGCAGTCCTAAGCCGCTTGGAGCCGCTCACCCTCGCGGAAACAGAGTGCTATGTCGAACACCGGCTTAAAGTGGCGGGCTATTGGGGCGAGCCGCTTTTTGCGCCGAACGCTCTGGAGCTGATCGCGAAGCAAAGCAAGGGCATCCCAAGAAACATAAACAACATCTGTTACAACTCTTTATCAGTCGCCTATGGCCGTGGGGAAATGACCGTTACTTCCGAAATTGTGCAAGAGGCTTTGACTCATTTAGACTTTGCAACCGACTTTGCGTCCAATGTTCCGCAGTCTCCTGCTCTGCTCGAACCCGCGCCAGGTTCCGCTGCCGCCCCAGTTCCTCGCAGTGTTCCTGGCCCTGCTCCCGTGGCCGCCAGCGGTTCCGTCGGTGGGAGTCATCGCCAACTTACACCGCAACTGACCTACAAGCCGCTCAAACACTTCAATCTGCCACGTTGGATCTCGAGTGCCCTTGCACTAACCAGCGTTATTTTACTCGGAAGCTGGTACTTGGCGCCCTCACTTCTGCGAATCGCGGAGCCAACGCAAGCATCAGCAGCCCTGACACCTTCGGAGAACTCCCCGAAATCCCTCGCATCATCCGGCCCCGCAGACACCTCCGGGTTCACGCCGCCGACCTACGCCGCCGACCCTCAGGAAACTGATTCAGGTCAGGTGTTGACCATCGCTGCAAAACCACAGCAAACATTGGAAGAAATCAGTATTTTATATTTGGGACATTTCGATCGCCATCTGTTCGAGGAAATTTGCTCGCTCAATCCAGAGTTAAAGGATCCCGATCATATTCAAGGTGGACAATTGATCCGCCTCCCCCTACGGCCCCACACAATGACAAAAGCAATCGATACGTCGGAAGCAGCAGGCACGGCCAAGAAAGAAACCTCCGGAAGACTGTTCGCAAAATTCGCAGCGCTCCTGCACGGAAGGTAATGCCGATCTCGATAGCTTGATTTTTCTTGGTGTCGATGCGAAGCAGCAAAAGCGCGAAAGGGCCGGCACCCACCCCGTGTCTTATGTTGTGTTTTGCCGGGTGCCCCGGCCTTCGGTTTTGAAGGCCTGGGGGGTTTGACTTGATTCTCACGGATTGGATCAACCCACGGGATCGACGCGAAGCAGCGGAATCGCGTAAGGGCTGGCCACGGCCTATGGCTTTGGTTCGCCGGGTCCGCCATCACCGGGTGTTCCACCGAAAATTCTGCGCCCATCGGGCAGGGTCACCCTTCTTGCATCCATCAGTTTGGAGCCGTCCCTTGCGGGGTAGCCGTCGACAGTAATCTGATCGCCCACCTTCAAGGAATCTCGATTCCAACCTTGCCGGTGGAGTGCCCCTGGACCTGTGGTTTCGCAGCCCCAGTTTGTGTTGCTACCTTTCTCGTCCTTCACATCAAGGTAGAAGTAGACATGAGGATTTGCCCAATCAATTTTTGTAACGACGCCTTTGAGTTCCATCGGCTTACTTCCATCGAATTCCGCCGAAAAAGAATGGTGGGCGAGCACAGGGCCTGCCGCTCCCAGTGCCACGATCGCAGCCAGCGCCACAAATTTATTCCTCATTCCAACACCTCAAGAAATCCAGATCGCAGGCGATATTATATCCCGCGTTCACCGAAATTAGTCCATCAAACGGGGCTGCCCGCCAGTCGCAAAATCCAGTCGGGTGACGACAAAATGGAGTCAGGAGAAGCTTCGCAAAACGCAATCTATAGCAGAGGTAGCAGGGGGCCAAGTTAGCAGTGCTGCCTTGACACCTCCGCGGGTCTCGGCTAGCTTACGCTCATGAAGTTGGTTACTATCGCGATCTGCTTTTGTTGGCTGATCCAATCCGCTTTTGCGCAGTCCACGCCGCCCCCGGAAAATCCCTACGGTGAATTGGAGAGTGCATCGGGACCAATCAAAACATCGGCTGCGCCCCCGAAGCCCGCCCCGCGAACACCGGACGGCAAGCCGGACTTGTCTGGATTCTGGAAGGGACCGCTCATCATCGGCGGCATGTTCAAGAGCGTGGGCGGACCCCCATTTACCCCTGCTGGCCAGGAGGCCTACAAGTACAATCTGAGTCACACGATCAATCCGGAAGCTCTTTGCCTATTTGCAGGTATCCCGCGCGCCAGTATTAGCGGTGTTCCATTCGAGATTAATCAGAACTCGAATCGCATCGTGTTTCTTTATGAGTTGATGTGGACCTTCCGCTCTGTCCCGGTGGACGGCCGGGGACACCCGAAGGATTTAGAGCCTTCTTTCTTCGGTAATGGGATTGGTAAGTGGGAGGGAGACACGCTGGTTATCGATTCGATCGGATTCAAGGACAAGCTGAGTTGGATCGACGACGATGCCCATCCGCATAGCGACGCTATGCATGTTGTCGAACGCTGGTCGCGCCCGGACGCGGACCATTTGGCGCACGAGGTAACTGTGGAAGATCCGAAGTTTTATACAAAACCATGGACGTTTTCGAGAGTCTTCACGGCCATGCCCCCGGGCGAGGAGCTTTACGAATTTGCGTGCGACGAAAACAATGTGGACCGGGACGGTGGACACCTTGGCTACGGCCCCCTGGACTTGAAGGCATATCCGCTGAACCCCGCCGCACCGAAAAAATAGCGCGGCATTTTTGTTTTCTTAAGTTGGCGACATTCCTACAAACTGTCGATTGACCTCTGCCACTAGAGGCTTGGGAGTGACAGCGGAATTGTTCGTGTTTTCAGAGTTCGGAAGAATGCCGGAGGAAATCGAAAATGAATCATCGAAAGAGATTGCGTGATTCCTTCTTGTTGCTCGCGGCGACAGCGCTGATCCTTCTGCTTGCCGATGTCCCGCGCACCCGCAGCCAACAGACCTCTGCCAGTCCGTCTCTCTCCGCGAGCGACAAACCTTATCTGGTCGAGTGGGTTTACAAGGTGAAGTGGGGCCACGCCGATGAATTCTGGCAAATCTTCAAGAAGTATCAGATCTCCGTTCTCAACCGGGAGAAGGAGTTGGGTTACATAAATTCCTACACGGTTTATAAACCAGGACTTCACACCGGCGAAGACACTCGATGGGAATACTGCATCGTGATTACGTACAAGAATCAAGCCTCCTCAGGTCATGGCCCCGAAATTACCAAACAGCTTTTCCCGGACCATGCCACGCTGAAACGCGAAGAGAATCGCCGATGGGAATTGACAGAGGCGCATTACGATCTGCCAATCCGCGCAATCGACCCAAATGGAGACGGCGAAGAATAGCCGTAGGCGCATCCTTGCGCTGTTTGCAAGGGTGCGGTTTTTTGATCGACGAACTTAATCGATTGCTGGGCTTGTTCTATAACCAGAAGGGAAGTCAAACCCCCGACGCTTCCAAAAACAGGAAGGATCGGGCACCCACAAAATCTAATCCATTACTTATTATTTGCATGCATAAGCGGTACCATCCAAAAGTGAGCATTCGTCAACGAAAAAAGCGCGAAAGGGCTGGCTACCCGCCTATCGCCGCAGCATCCCCTACGCACTCTTATGTGCTCCCTTTATGAAAGCGCGGACGTTCGTCACAACCTCGGCGGTGTTCGCCAGTATGATGTGGTAAGCGTCGCTAGTGATGACAAGCAATCTCGAATTAGGAATCGTCTGCTGGTTAGCATAGGCTTCAGATACCGATACCATCGCGTTTCGGTCGCTTGTAATCACCAACGTGGGAGAGGTAATTTGCGGCAAGAGACTCTCCAGATACTTATTGTTTCGGGCGTCGACGAGCATTTTGCCCAGTCCGTTCGATGGCTCCGGCCTCGTCGCTGCCATCATTTTGTTGTAAAATTCGATCTCCTGCTTCGACGCCGCTGAACCAAGTCTGTTCGACTGATCGAGCGGGTCGGCCGGAGCGGGAGGTCTACTCGTCTGAATAGGAACAGGCGAAACGGGAGCAGTGGCCAGAACCAGTGTTCGTGCCCGCTGTGGATAACTCGCCGCAAACTGGACCGCGATCGCGCCTCCTGTCTTGGCGCCGATAATATGCGCCGATTCAACTCCCATCTTGTCGAGAAATTGCCCCAGCACGCTTGCGACTTGCGGCAGTTTCCATTCGAAATTGGCGGGAATTGTCGAATGCCCAAATCCTGGCAAATCTGGCCGCAGTAGACGGTATTCCGACCCAAGCCGCGGCACCCACCCGAACCAAACGATCCCCGATTCTATGTTGCCATGGATCATTAGCATTACTTCAGGCTTTTCCCATGGCTCACCAAGCCAGTCGTCCCTGTAACCCAACTGGATGCCGGGAGCGATCGAAACAACCTGGCCTTGTTTGTTATAGTATTCGGCAGGTCCGCCCCCATGTGCTTCTTGCGCTTGAGCATCCGCCGGATCGAGTCCGCCCGCCACGGTCGAAATGCCAAGTGCTGTGGCTGCTTGCAGCAAACCTCTTCGAGAAACCATATCCGTCATCAGCGTCTCCTCACGACGATGTTTGTCTATGCATCCAAAAACGCCTTGATTCTGTTGCGAACTCTTCCAGGATGTATCTGAGAGATCCTACCGGGAAGTATAGACGTGTGATGATTGATGTCAATTCGTAGGAGGTCTTTTTGGCGTTCGCAGGTTTGGCCACGTTCCGATAATCCCGTGCCTATCGGGACTTGGCTTTCTGCTGAAGCATGGTCTGAAGCATCGCCGGGCAATCATGACCACTAAATGTGGATTTTCGGTGCCGAAGCTCCGATATTCGCGAGCGATATCCTGGACAAAGCTTGGCACCATCAATTTGGATAGACCTTTGACTGGGACGTATTTAACGGGGATGGAGATTTCAGGGGCCAAACTTATCGATGGATCTAGCTGCTTACTTTTTTGCAGGCTTCGAGGCCCTGGCAAGCAAGCCCAGGTACGTATTCAATTCGGCGGTGGCCTTCTTCGCGTCGCCCGACTTCACCGCGTCTTTCACGGCGTCCATTTCACTGTCGATGTTCGGCAAGGTTTGGTCCAACCCGCTCGAATCCCATTTTCCTTCCAGTTCGGCTATCTTTTTCGAGGCCCCTTTCATATCATTGGCGGTCACCAGCTTGAGCGCTTCCTGGGCCAGTGTCTGGTACGGCTTTAGGTTAGGAGTGGTGGCCTGCCGCGCAGCTCGCAGGGTGGACGTGAGAGCGCAGAGCATCGCACAAACTGCGACCGCCAGAAATGCGTGTTTCAGGAAGCTTCGTGTCAACATGTGTATTCTCCGCTCGTATTTGTCCGGGATTTCCATTTTAGCTCAATGTCTGGCGCATCGTACTCCTCTCCTGCCCCCCTTTACAACCAATTTCGCAGAGCAGAGCAGGCTCCAGCGACATCAAAAACGTTTCAAACCTTGGGCAAGCGTTCCATCAGGGCAAGTGCGGCAAACAACTTCGATTGGCTAAGTCTTGAGAAACGGGGTGGTCTCAATGGGTCGTTGCAACACTTGCTTAAAGTCTTCTGATGGGAGTCTATCAGGCTGATTTCGTTCAAGAGAGTCAATTCAAACAAAACAAAAGCCCTGTTTAGGTTTTGATCGAGCAATGCCATTCAGATCGACGCTCAATGCTTTGCATTGTCATATCAACTGGTTATATAGTGTTCAATCGACCGGTTGAGCCGGGTGCGCCACCCTTTGAAGTGCGAGATAAATCTGTGGGTGAGCGAAGGGCAACCCTCGCGTGATTTCGAGTTTTGGGTGCGGCATTCTTGCGTTGTTTGCAAGGGTGCGGTTTTTTGATCGACGAACTTAGTCGATTGCTGGGCTTGTTCTATACCCGGAAGTGAAGTCAAAACCCCCGACCCTTCCAGAAAACGGGAAGGATCGGGCACCCAAAAATTCAAACCCGTTCCTCAGCATTGGCGCACAAAAACTGTATCCTCCAAAAGTGAGCCTTCGTCAACGGAAATAGCGCTTAAGGGCTGGCCACCCGCCACATAAATCTCACGGTGGAGATGATTGCAAATGTTCAAAATAATTGGGCGCATCGATAAATTTCTGCTCTTTTTTGTTGCCCTAACTATTGCAGGTTCCGCGATAGGGTGCGAGTTGTTCCCGGAGTCAACCTTTGCACTAGCGAGTGAGTCGAGGTTGCCGAAATGGATTACCCTCCCACCGGGACTTACACGCACCGATGTTTCAATTACGATGAGCTACTACGTTAAGCCATGGGGTAGAAGTGCGACATTCAAATTAGAAGACACGAAAGGGAAAATACGGACAAAGGTAGATGGCAAGGTGAAAGGCTCAGAGCCTTTCCTACTGAAACATCCGCCGCCTGGATTTCCTCCTGGTTATCCATCCTACGAACTAATCACTGTAAACGGCATAACTGAAATTATCGAACATAGACAAATGGAGCCGATATTTTATATTACGGATGATCCTGCTGTTTGGAAAGAACTGGGAGTAGGGCAAAAGTAAAAGTGGAATTTCAGGGGCTGGCCCACCCTTTCTCTCATTTCAACTCCCGAGGGTGGCCCGCTCTTGTCGCGTCTTCTGCGACAAGGCGGGGTTTTTGACTTCTTTCATCATCGTCCGAACGGCGCGTGGGTCCGGCTTTGGGGATGATTTTTAGGGTGCCGGACCCTTTGGTTTCTAAAGGTCCATGTTTAGAGTCAACTTCATGCAAGATGCCTCCGCTCACAGCGCTTAGATAGGCGTCTCAAGCGTTGGAGTTCGATTACGTCTACGAACTGGTTGGAAAAATCCAGCAGATGAACGACCCGACGGGGACATGCGCGTTCGTGTTGACTGCCAAGCGTGGAGTTAGAGAATCGTGGCCACGTTTGTGCCCGCCGCGGCAAATACGGCGGTCATTTCCATGCGGGCGAGAGAAAGGAAGCTAGTTACGACACCCGGATCGAATTGCGTGCCGCTGGCTTCAAGCAGCCTTCGCTCGGCCTCTTCGAAGGGCAGCCCACTGCGGTAAGGCCGCGAAGAAACCATGGCATCGAACGCGTCAATGACGGAGACGATTCGGGACCCGATCGGAATCTCCTCGCTCTGCAATCCGCCTGGATAACCTTTTCCATCAAAGCTCTCATGGTGGTGAAGCACGAGCAAGCTGGCGCGATCCATTCCCGGAATCTGCCTCAGAACGGCCCAGCCATACTCTGGATGTTTCTTCATCAGGTCGTATTCATCGCCTGTCAAACTGGCAGGCTTGTTCAAAATGGAGTCGGGAATGCCGATCTTGCCGATATCGTGCAGGAGCGCGGCAATCTCGATATCGCCCAGCTCGCTTTCCGGCAATCCGAGTTCGCCCGCGACATGCAGCGCCCATTCCGCGAGGCGCGTGCTGTGCACACCCGTGTTAAGGTCGCGCAGGTCGAGGAGTTGGTTGAACGAACACACGAGTGACATCCGAAGCGACGAGAGCTCTGCCTCCATCTCTTTCACCTGCAGAGAAGCCGTGGATAGTGGCAATGGTTGTCGAACCGGGATCGAAAAGGCAGGCGTCCTCGACAATGCATCCCTGAGAGGGCGCATCGTCGAGACGCCTGGCAACTCTAATATGTGTGTGGCCATGGGCTCCTGGAAACTGTCCTAGTGAAGTAGCCCCTGGACCGGACTGATTGAGGACAGCGCCTTGTAAATGTCCAACCGGCCGTCACCCATGTTGGGACCGATCCACACGGCATGACCGATTGCCCAGGCCGCTACTTTTTGATTGCCCACGGGCGCCAGGTTGACGACGAGTGAAGCCGTCCCGGCCACCAGAGGCGAACTGAACGAGGTCCCCCAGCCGGCTGCGTAGAATCCGAAGGGATAGGTTGTGATGATGGCCTCGCCAGGGGCGGCGACCCACACGATCTGATTGCCGTAATTCGAGAAAGTAGAGCGTTGATCGGAGTTGTTTGTCGAGGCGGCGCCCATGACATCGGATAGCGCGGCGGGATAGACGATTTCTTCTTTGCCGTCGTTGCCGGAAGATGCCACGCTGATCACGTTGTTGTTAGTAGCGAAGGTGATCGCGTTCGTCAATTCCTGGGATGGGGCCGTAAGATTAAAGCTCATGTTGATGACATTCGCGTGGTTTTGCACCGCGTAGTAGATGGCGTGGATGATGTCCGAAATGTTGGCGCTGCCGTCCGCGTGAAATGCTTTTAAAGGCATGATTTTTGCGGTTGGAGCGACCAAGTGCAGGACGCCGGCAACCATTGTGCCGTGGCCGAACGCGGAGTACTTCGAGTTGTCAAGCATTGCGGCAGTGTGCTGATCGAGCATGGCCGCCGTGTGTTGGTCAAGCATCGCTGCGGTATGCTGATTCACGTAGGCCACCTGGCAAGGGTTCGAGGAGCTACAGGACGAACCCGACGAATACCCAATATCGGTCATCTCCGACCCGCCCACCTGGTTGCGGGTGAAATCATATCCCGCCAGCAATACTGCGTGCAGCGCCGGGTGATTGGGATCGACGCCCGTGTCGATGTCGGCGATGATGCCCTTACCGCTCACCTTAAATGCACCGTGCGCCTGGGAAACGCGGATAATTTGAGCTGCGGGTTGCTCAACGAAACCCTCAGGGACGGTCGTTCCATAATAGGAAACCGGCTCCGTATCCCAGAGACCTCCTGGAGGATTGGTGGCCTGGGCTTGGTCCGCAGGTGACGCAGGAATCTTCACAACCTCATCGACCTCGGCGTCGAGTATGCCGATCACCAGGCGCAGCAGGCCAGCCAGTAAATTCGGCAGAAGGCCGTTATTGGGCCTGACCAGGAAGACTTGGTTCACACTTCCATCGAGATTCCGCACGACCGAACAACCTTGGAGTATGCAGACCAGTTGCAATCCAGGCAGCCCGAGGGTTGTTCGAACAACGACTCCCCCAGCGCTCGCGGACGTACTCGTGCTGGTGCTCCCGCCAAGAAGGCCCGACAGCAACTGAGCCGAAGCCGGGTGGGACGAAAACATCAGCGAGAGAATCAGGATTATTGAGAATCGACGGATCATGGCTGGTCGAGCTCCTTTGTTCAGCCGGCTGACTGCTGGAACACAGGCCGAATTATGAGGTTCTAGTATTGCTAGCAACTGTGAACCACCACAATGGTACTGTAGGCTGTTCCGTATCAGCCTTTGGTCCCAATACGGTTTTTTCTCCCTGGAAGAATGTGCTTAATCTCAATAGATTCAGAAGGTTGCAAATTGTTCTCGTCTTCATCGAGAGTAAGTTCCACCAAGGGGACGCGCAGCTCAGTCCCCTGCGGGAGCCTGATTCGTAGTTGAAGACCGCTCTCCAAATCGCACTCCAGGCGAAACTCGCCAAGACAGTTCGTGAGCACCTCCGCGCGCACGCGCCCAGCCTGGAAAAGGATCACTGGCGCCTGATCGATATAGTTTTCAACGTCGGCGGCATTAAGAACCTGTCCCACCAGCGCTACCTTGTCGGAATCCTCCTGGGGCTCAATGCGGATATCAATGTGATAGTCCCCGGCCCCATAGAGCAGCTGTCGGGCGGTGATTTCGCTGGACCTAACGCCAGCCAATTGCGGCTGCAAAAAGCTGTCAAACAATAACTTGCCCCCCGTTTAGGTCGATTTTTTGATGCCATATGGAGCGAGAATGTTGCCTTGCTATGTCGCACGACGCTTTCGGGCGGTCCATAGGCCAACTCGCGGCCTGCCATCATGTAGACGCGCTGCCAAAGGCTCACCACTGCTGCGCAGGACGTACAACCGGCCTCCAGATGACTTTTCATCGCCGTGCCTTTTCCGCGTTCAACGATATCGCGGGCGAAGTCAGTCCAGTCGTCCAGAGTGAAATGCCGCATTACTCAACCTCCAGCTTAAATGCAGTCCGAGGGGTGCGCCGGTGGATGCTCAGTTCTTGGCTTATCCCTAATAAGGGTGGGCTCCCCACTCAAAAATATAGGGGTACTGGATAACCTTGAGCCTTAAGAGGGTGACGCCTTTCCCGCGAGAAAGAATGGGGCCCAGTAGTAGGGATGGGGGTAGCGGCTTCGGAGTTCTTTCATAGCAGTCTGCAAGGCTTGCGCTTTTGTTTCGCCCAATTTCAGGTTCTTGTATAATGACGTCATAAATTCGGTGGTGCTGCGGTCGTGGACGTCCCAAAGGGCGAGTAGAAGACATTGCGCTCCCGCGCCGAGGAGTCCCCGGATTAGCCCTAAGAGCTCATCTCCCGCTGCGACAACGTTCAGGCCGGTCGCGCAGCCGCTCAGTGTAATCAGTTCGGCGGGCAACCGGAGTTGGTAGAGGTCGACGAGACTCAAGAAGGATCGGCCCAGGCGGATTCCAGAGAACATGGGATTGTCCTGGCGAAAGTTTCCGTGGGTGGCCAGGTGGATTAAGCGCGAGCCGGGGCCGCGTTCACGGAGAACTTGCTCGGTGGCTGCATCGCCTACGAATAGCTGCGCGGAATTGAGAGCGGCCGCGACAGCCACGACCTCTTCGCCGATCGATGGCGCCTGCGCGTCGGGAACGCCGAGAACCAGGCTAGAATTTCCCGCCGGGGAAGTTCGGCGCTGACAAAGAGTGTAAATGCTTGCGCTTGGCGCATACGATAGGGAATAGCTGTCAATCAGATATCGCTCCCCGTCGAACAAGGCATGAAAGGGAAGCGAGTGCAGAATACCGTGGGGAACGACGACTAAGTGATTTCCTGCGAGTCGTCCGCGCACGGGTTCAAGAAGCTCGGTGTACAATTCTTGCAAGTGATGCTGAGTAGCCTGGAACAGAGGCCGCTCGAAGCGCCGGAGGTAATCTTCGCCGAGGCGAAACTTCGCCAGTTGCGATCGAAGCATCTGCAGCATGCCGGCAACACGGGGAAGTAGGGTCACCGGAAGGATTTCGAGGGCATCGCGCGTGAGAACGACGGCCAGCAATTGATTGCCGGCGGCATAGTACTCGAGCAAAGTCGCGTCCTTTGGCAGCGCCGCTTGCACTTCTTCCAATGGAACGCCTTGAGAGCCGCGAAGAAACACTGCTTCGGGCTCGGAATCGGGCAACTCCCGGAGGACGCGCATCAAGGACTTCTCTCGCGCTTGAGCTCCCGTCTTTAACTGTTCGATGCGCTCCGCGCTTGATTCTTCCGGGCGCAACTGCTCCAACTCGATTCGGTGGTAATACCAGTTGAGTTCCTCGCGCAAGTCTCGAATTCGCCGGACCAGTCCGCTCTGCCCTGCGGGCACGTCCGGAGCCGTGTGGGCGCCTTGGAAGATCATGTCCATAAGGCTGCGGGACTTGGCGAGTTCCATGTATTCAAAAGCTTCGCGAAAAGCCGATCGTCCTTTCTCGCCGCTCAAACAGATTTCCACGAGACGCTCGTAGACCTCGGTTTTGTTTTTCATGAATGCGATCTTCAATTCGTCTTTGCGGAGGCTGGATCGCAATGTTTCAAGCGCCTCGCGGGCCTGTTGATACGAAGAGTAGGCGCTCTGCATTTCGCCCGCTGCCGCATAGGCCTGGCCGTTCAAAAAGTTCGCTTGGTAATCGAGAATGGGCATTTCGAGTCCGCCGAGCCGCTCAATCGCTTCTCCGCAATGCTGGCGCGCGGTTTGCGCGTTGCCGGTGGCCAAGTCAATGCGAGCCAGGAGCAGGTGGCAGAGGACCGCTTTGCCGGGAAGCGCGGAGGAACGAAAATATTCAAGCGCCTTCTCGCAGCAACTGCGTGCTTCAAACAGCCGGCCTTCCTTGAAAAGAACGAGCGCACGATAAAGATCGATCAGCCAGGGCCAGACGTAATTCTTCTCGCGCACAAAGCCGGCACGAGCCTGCGCAAACAGATCCAGCGCCTGAAGAGCCTTTCCCTGCTGGCTCAAAGCGATGGCCTCGTTGGAGAGCGACTTGGTTTGTTCGTAGCCCATGCCGAGCTTACCGAAGCGGACAAACGCTTCGTGCGCCACTTCGGCCGCTTCGGCGCTCAGGTTCAACTCTAGATAGATATCGGAAAGATCGAGGTAGCAGAGAGAGAGGATGTGGGCATCCCCATTCACTTCCGCTTTCTCACGCGCGGCGCGGAGCATTTCGATTGCCCGGCCGTATTCTCCGCGGAGGTAATACAGATAGGCGATGTTGTAGTCAGCCTGGCCGACCAGCAGAGTCATGCCGCGCTGGTCGAAAACTTCCCGAGCTCGCTGGTAGGTCGAAAGAGCGCGCGGAAAATCGTTGAGGCTGATGAGGCTGACGGAGATGTTGTAGAGCGCGACGCCCAGGCCTTCGGCATCTCCGAGCGGGAGAAGCATTTCGTAGGCGCGTTCGTAGAAATTGACGGCTTCCTCGAAGCTGTCCTGACGGTGGTGGACATTGCCCACGTTGATCTCGACGTGCGCGAGGCGGCGCAGGTCGCCGAGACGCGAAAAAATCCGCCGCGCGCCCTCCGCAGCTTCGAGTGCGCGGTCATACTCGCCGAGCAAGAGGAAGGGTTGAATGGAGGCGTTGAGGCTGCGAGCCTCGTCTTCGGCGTTGCGGGCTTTACGAAAAATGCGAAGGGCCTGCTCGTTGCACTGAAGAGCCAGCCGATTGTCACCTATCACGTAGAGGGCATTGGCCTTGGCGCGCAGGCTGCGTCCGAGGGAAAGCTGGTTACGCAGTTTGCGCGCGATGGCCACGGCGGCTTCGGCCAGGGAAAGCGCCTGGTGGGTGTCCATGCGAAGCTTCGTCCTCGAGGCGTCGTTCAGTTGCTGAACCACGCCGGCGCGGTAGAGTTGACGGCGTCGCGCTAGAAAACGTGACCGTCCGGCATCGTCGGTTAGTCCGGCAAGCTCGCTGAGCACTGCCTCACTGAGGGGGTTCTTCTTGGCAGGTCGGGTCACGGGAGGCCTAGTTCAATAGTGGACGCCGCGCCGGCGTATCGCTGGAGGTGAATCGTCCCCATAATTCTAACTCTTATCAAACATCAATTGGATTTCATAGCGCCATGGGTTGGAAGCGTTCCTGAAGAGGGTGGAAGGGCTTCTGCCCAAATTCGTTGTGTCGACGGGAGGAGAGGCGTATGCTGCGAGGGCGAGAGGTCCCAATCGGAAATCTCGGAGATAGCCATTCAAGCGCTACCAAATTGATTTGAGTTGACGCGAGAGGCTACTGGAAGTATGTTTTGCTCACCGGTAGAAATGTCCACATTACGCATGAGGTGAACTTATGCCAGCGCAGATCCCCAATCGTCGTCGCCCATACTCTGTTGCAACCTTTCTCGCTCTGACGGCTTTGTTGGTCGCGGGCGCGTCGGCCCGCCTGGGCATGGCTAAGACCACGCCCAAGTCTCCGAAGGCTGCGGCCGCCGCGGACATCTCCACGGACGATCTCCAGAGGTCGCTGCGCCTGGATACCTACCAGATTCTGGCCGATAGCGGCGCGGCGCGCGGTGAAAACATTTACTTCTATAAGTGCTGGATGTGCCACAACCAATACACCAAGGGCGCCCCCTTATTGAAGGACCTGTTTCAGCATGAGACTTTGACGTCCGGTGATGCCGTAAATGACGACAACGTTACCGCCAAGATCAAAGAAGGCGGTCCCGGAATGCCCGCATTTCGCACCAGTCTTTCCGATGCGGACATTTCCGATCTGCGCGCTTATTTTCACTCCGGTAAATGCTGCGTGGAAGGCGAAAATCCCCCGGCGAACCCCTGGTATCGCGCCGAGACGCAGAAATGGCCGGTTCAAAGCGGCCTCACGGGCGGCGCCACTGGGATGGTGCGGATCGCCAGCGGCGATTCTCCCGAGGGCGTAGGCGTGCAGCTCGTCGCGCCCAACGGCGTGCGAACCACCGTATATACCAATGCGGAAGGCAAATTCGAATTCCCGAAGATGCAAGCCGGCTCATATACTTTGCGCATTCCGACCCCCGTGCCATTCAAGCCCTATCGGCGAGATGCGGTGCAGATCAATGGCGCTACGAAGTTCGACGACATCGTGCTAGAACGAGTCGCCGACTCGGATAATCTGCCGGCCTCAGCGGCGCTGGAGTCTCAGCTCAGCAGCGCGGAGATCTTGTGGAACTTGCCCGGCACTGCCGAAGAAAAAGCAACGTTGCAGAAGAATTGTTCCGGATGCCATTCCTGGCAGCAGATTTTCAGGAATCGTTATGACGAACATAGCTGGAGTCTGATTGTTGACCGCATGATGCATTTCAGCGGAACGGCGATTGCTGTGCGCAACAAGCCAATGTCCGCGCCGGACCCGGAATACACACTCCTGACCAAGTTCCTTTCGCGAGTCCGCGGCCCGGATTCACACGATGCGCCACTGCGCGTTTTCCCGCGCCCCCGCGGAGAATCAACGAAGGTCGTGGTTACTGAATACGAGCTGCCGCAGCAATTGCTGGCCCTGCACGATGCTACTGCGGACAATCAGGGCAACATTTGGTTCACAAGTCACAAGACGCGCTACGTCGGCAAGCTGGATCCCAAGACGGGCATCGTGACGGAGTACACGATTCCCCTGACGCCTGGTTCCATGCCGGGAACGCACCACGCCGTCATCGACAAGAGCGGCATCGCCTGGATTTCGGAAAACTGGGCGCATCAGCTCAACCGGCTGGATCCGCGGACCGGAGACGTGAAGCAAGTCCTTATCGCGAGCAAGACTCCCATCAATGCACCCAGTTTCGGAAATTTCACACTCGACGCGGAGGGCTTCGTGTGGGACGCCCGCGCGGACAGGGTTGCGAAGCTCGATCCTATGACCGGCAAGGTGGTGAAGGAGTGGCCGCTTCAGACAAACAGCAGCTACGACAACACCATTTCTTACGACGGCAGGTATTGGGGAGGCAGCGGGCCCGCGAATTGGGGCAACACAGTCGAGATGCTGGACATTGAGACTGGAAAGATGCTGAATTTGAACAGCGGCTCGCACATGATGACCGCGAAACGCGGCGGGTTTGATCCCTTCGGAAATACCTGGTGGGGCGGAGCGGATGGCGCGCTGATCGAGCTCAATGCCAAGGCAGCCCGAATTGAAGAATACTGGCCGCCGATTGCCCCGCATCCGTACACCGATTTCTACGAGGCCATGCCCGACAAAAACGGCGAGGTTTGGGCCGGCGTGCTGCACGGCCGACAGATGCTGCGGTTCGATCCCAAGACCAGTCACTGGTCCGCTTATCAAATGCCGGAGCCATACTCCTATGACCGGCGAACTTACATCGATGCCTCCACGCATCCGGTAACTGTCTGGTATGTTGACTACAATGGTTATCTAGTTCGCGTCCAGCCTCTCAACTAGTTGTTGTCGAAGGGCGGGCCGTAACTTTTCATTGCGCGCTCCAGCGGTTGGAATGCGGCCCGCTTGGCATGCGGTGGAAATTACCACATTCCGGCAGGAGGACTTCCCGGTCTTAGCTCGATAGCGCCATCCTTATGCGGAATCCCCCGCCTGGTCTGGCTTCCTTATTCACCTCGACGAGTGCAGTTCTATGCTGCTGCCCGCGCGTCATGAAGCCTCTTTGTGAGGGCTGCAAAAGCAAAACTTCAGCGGCTAAAGAGGCTGCGGAAAAAGTCAAGTAGCACAGCCATTCTTGGCTGTGCATCGATGATAAGCGCAGCAAAACCCGCACAGGCAAGAGTGCCTGTGCTACTAAAAGCTGCTTCGAATTGACTTTTTCGGCAGTCTGTAAAGCCGCACTTATTCTGCGGTGTTTATGTTGTGGCTGAAGCCAAGACCCGCAAACAATCTCGCGTTGCCACACACACTCAAGAAGACCCAGACATAAACCTGACGTGCGGGCCCCCAATTCGGGTTGTTACTTGGCGTCCGGGCCACCCACCGGAGCAGATGATGAGAACCTGCGAAGGACATTCCGAGTCTTCCGGTTGGAAACCCCACTGGCGCTGTTTACTGCTTGGTTGATTACCGGGAGAAAATACCGGGAAACCCGCGCGGATTTGAGATACTTCTGAAAGAGTCTCATGCGAGGGCTGTTCGCTGCTTGGGACCCGATGGATTCTCTCTTAATCTTTCGACAGAAGTTGGGGCTCGCAAACACTCTCGTGCCGTCGAGAGCCTCTTTAAGGAGACGACATGTCTGTTCCTGAACGGCATAAAGGAATCATTCTTGCGGCCGACGACAACGAAGCTAACCGCGAACTGCTCTCCGACCTGCTAAGCGCAGAGGGCTACCGCGTCGTCTGCGCAGCAGACGGCCAGCAAGCACTAGCGCGGGTGGATAGCGACTCAATTGATCTCGCGTTACTGGATGTGGTGATGCCCCGCCCAACCGGATTCGAGGTTTGTCAAGCGATGAAGTCCAAGCCGGAAACGCGCTTGATCCCCGTGGTACTGCTCACGAGTTTGAACAGCGACTCCGACCGCATTACCGGAATCATGTGCGGCGCCGATGATTTCCTCAGCAAACCCGTAAACAAGCACGAGCTATTGGCACGTGTGCATTCCCTGGTGCGGTTGAAGCATTTTACTGACGATCTGGAAAGCGCCGAGACGGTGCTATTCAGTCTGGCTCTGAGCATTGAAGCGAAAGATCCCTGCACTGAGGGGCATTGCGAGCGACTTTCAAAAAACTCGGTTGCCCTGGCGGATGAGTTGGGCCTGCCAGACGAACTAAAGGTGGCTTTGCGGCGCGCTGGCATTGTTCACGATGTCGGCAAGGTCGCCGTTCCAGACCACATTTTGCTCAAGCCAGGACCCCTCGACTCGGAAGAGTGGAAGATCATGAGGCAGCATCCACTCATCGGAGAGCGCATTTGTAGCCCATTAAAATCGTTCCGCCACGTTCTACCCATCATCCGCCAACATCACGAAAAACTCGACGGGTCGGGATACCCCGACGGTCTCAAGGGCGAGGAAATAGCCCTGACTGCTCAGATCATGCAGACTGTGGATATCTACGATGCGCTAAGCACGGCCAGGCCCTACCGCAAAGCCCTATCACCGAAAGAAGCATTTGCGATTATTTACTCAGAAGTTAAAAAGGGGTGGTGGAACGAGGAGCTTGTCAATCTTCTGGAAAAAGTCGTATTGGGCGCCAGCACATTGACTGAAGACAACTTGGAAAGGATGTCCCGCGCATAATGCTCACTACTTTGCATCGCAAGTTTCCATGGCGAGAGTGTCGGACCCGGAGCTTCACGCGTAAACTTATTCACCGTCCCGTTCAGTGCAGCCACCGCGCCCTAAAGCAATCATCTTCCGTATTTTTCCTGGCGACATCGTTTCGGCGCATCTTGGTCGTGAACTCTCTCGCTTTTGTACTCTCACTCCTCGGACCAGTACAGAAAAACTGGGCCTCCGTTATGTACAGCGATCAGAATCCTGGTGATGATTTGAAACATCTGAGCTTGGAGCAACTCGGAGACGTTGAGGTCACCTCTGTCTCCAAGGACCCACGGCAGGTTCATAAGACGCCCGCATCAATCTTTGTCATCACACAGGAAGATATCCGGCGTTCGGGGGCCACGAGCATCCCAGAGGCTCTGCGCCAGGCGCCAGGTGTCGAGGTGGGACGCGTTGATGCGAATCATTGGTCGGTCGCGATTCGCGGGTTAGCCGGCCAGTTCTCAAAGGACCTGCTGGTTTTGATTGACGGCCGGAGCGTCTACACGCCGCTGTTCGCGGGAGTTTATTGGGATGCGCAGGAGATGATGCTTGAGGATGTAGAACGCATCGAGGTGATCCGCGGGCCGGGTGGCACGATCTGGGGAGCCAACGCGGTCAATGGGGTGATCAACATCATTACGAAGAGCGCGGAGAATACCCACGGTGCTTTGGCTACGCTGGGTGGCGGAAATGTGGACCAGGGCACAGGCGGTGCCCGCTATGGCGGGACGGTGGGGAAGGATTTCAACTATCGTGTTTACGGCATAGGTTCCATTCGCGGGCCGGAATTTCACTCCGATGGGGAAGCATTCGACCAATGGCGTATGGGACAGATGGGATTCCGTACGGACTGGAAGAGCAGCGAGAAGGATGCCTTCACTGTGCAAGGTGATATTTACCGTGTGGGGAGCGGAGAGAGGGTCTCTATCGCCTCGTTCTCTCCAGCTGCCGAGACGCAGCCTGCCGACACCGCCTATGCCTCCGGCGGAAATCTGCTGGCACGCTGGCAACACACGACGGGGGAGGGCTCCGACATACAGGTCAAAGCGTACTTTGACCGGACCAACCGCGTGGACCACGAAGGCGGTGAGACCCGCGATACGTTTGACGTTGACTTCGTCCAACATGCTCGCACCTATGGCGAGCAGGAGCTAACCTGGGGCTTAGGGGCGAGAGTAAGCCCCAGCAACTTCCTTCAAACCTCTGCGGGTGTGAATTTTCTGCCGAACAAGCAGACCGACAGCATTTATAGCGGCTTCGTGCAGTACGAACTGCCGATCGTGCGCGACAAGCTTACTTTGACTGCGGGGACCAAGCTGGAACACAACAACTTCAGCGGATTTGATTACCAGCCCAGCGTTCGTCTGATCTGGATGCCGACCGAGCACCAATCCCTCTGGGCTGCAGTGACCCGAGCCGTGCGGATACCGTCGCGCCAGGATCAGGATATGTCATTCGCCATTTTTGCCGGTAACTTTAGCCTCGGAACGCCGCCATCACCCACACCGGTTTTCTTTGAGATCAAGGGAGATCCGAATGAAAGAGCAGAGAAGTTAATCGGCTACGAGGCGGGATATCGCACCCAGGTCAACCGTGATGTTTACTTGGATTTTACGGCGTTTTACAACGTCTACCGCGACCTTGCAGGCTACGGCCCGGCCCAGGTCAGCCAGGCCTCTCCCACGGCACCCGTTTTCTTCGTACTGCCGTATGCCAACATTATCCAGGGCGATACCCTCGGCGCGGAAATTGCTCCCGACTGGAAAATAACGCACTGGTGGCAAGTGCGCGGATCTTACTCGTACCTGGATATGGCGGTGAAAGACAAGCCGGGGTTCACGGATGTAGGAAATCTGCTCGGTTCCTATGAGGGCTCGAGCCCTCGCCATGTCGTGGGTTTCCAATCGCTCTTCAACTTGCCAAAGCATTTCGAACTCGACGCAACGTACCGATACTCGAGTACGCTCCCTGAATTCAGCGTGCACGACTACAGCACCGCTGACGTCCGGCTGGGATGGCATTTTGGAGAAGGCCTTGATATTTCGGTCATCGGACAGAATCTCCTTCGATCCTCTCACGCGGAATTTGGAGGGGACCCCGGCCCGCTGGTGGGCATCAAGCGAAGCGCGTACGCGAAGATAACGTGGACAAGGTAACGGACACAGGCATCCATGACGCGCTCCCGTAAGCCTGCATCGGACCATTGCACTCTGCACAACTGTGTTTCCAACCGCTACCTGCGCGTGTGGCAACGCACGGCCACGGTTATCGTAATACTTACTCTGCTACACATTCCCACCGTGCTGGGTCAGCAGCCAAAAGTGACTGAGTATCAAGTGAAGGCCACCTATCTTTATAATTTCGGCCGGTTTGTGCAATGGCCCTCGAATGTCGCGGCAGCGCAGGATAACTCCTTCCCAATCTGTGTGCTCGGCCAAGATCCCTTTGGCCCGACTCTCGATTCGACGCTTGCCGGCGAGAGCCTTGATGGCAAGCCCGTTGTAGTTAGGCGGATCGCGCGGGCCCAAGAGGTGGGAGATTGTCGCATCATGTTCATCAGCTCTACAGAGGAAAATCATTTGAAACAGATCTTAGCGGCTTTGGAGAAAGCCCTTGTCCTGACGGTCAGCGACATGCCTGACTTCTCACGGCGTGGCGGCATGATTCAGTTTATTTTGGAGGGAAGCAGGGTTCGTTTCGAGATCAACTTGGCAAGCGCGGAAGCCGCGAGGTTGATCGTGAGCGCCGAGCTGCTCAAAGTGGCTGCCACTGTCAGAAAAAACGGTCAACCTGGAGATTGATAGCCATGGTCCAAGCCAAAAACCATTCCATCTCTCGAAGACTCACATGGATGAACATGCTGGTCAGTGCCGCGGCTCTGCTGATGGCGTGCACGGCGTTTGTTGCATACGATAAGGTCACGTTCCGGGAGACAATGCTACGAAATCTTTCCACACAGGCGCAGATCATAGGCTCCAACGCCGTCTCGGCGCTGGTATTCAATGACTCACAATCCGCCGAGAACACCTTGGCAGCTTTGAAGGCTTCCCCGGGTATCTTGTCCGCTGCGATCTATACGCCTGATGCTCGACTGTTCGCTTCATACTCGCGTGATAGTGGCGGCCAGATACCAACCCTTCCGTCAATTTCTTCAGGTGAGACGGAAGTCCGCTTGTTCAGCGATAAGGAATTGGTTCTGGTTCGCTCGATTGTATTTCAAGGAAAACGCACTGGGATCGTCTACATCCGGTCTGATGTGGAGGAATTAAATCAGCGCCTCCGGCGATACGCGGGCATTGCGGCCATCGTCTTGTCGGTGTCTCTCATAGCGGCACTCCTGGTCTCATCAATATTCCGTCGAGCTGTTGCCGAACCCATCGTACATTTGGCGGACCTTGCAAGGATCGTTTCTCGTGACAAGAACTACTCACTACGGGCAACGCTAGGCCGTAGCAGGGGCGAATTGACCATCTTGATCAACGCCTTCAATGAGATGTTGATGCAAATACAGCAGAGTGAAGGAGCTTTGCGAAAAGCTCACGATGAACTGGAGCAACGTGTCCAGGAACGGACTGCGGAGCTGGAAACTGCCAAGAGCGAGCTTGAAGCCTTTTCTCATTCCATTCTCCGTGCAAAAGAGGAAGTCGAGCGGGCCAGTAAGTTCAAGGATCAGTTCCTTTCAACCATGAGCCACGAGTTGCGAACCCCCCTCAATGCAGTCCTGGGTTTTTCGGATTTATTGGCGGAAGAACGTTATGGCTCTTTGAATGACCGTCAGAAACGATATGTCAATAACATCCACACCGGTGGCCAGCATTTGCTGAAGCTCATCAGCGATATCCTCGACCTTTCCAAAATCGAGGCCGGGCGCATGGACCTGACGATTCAAGAAGTACCGATCGACTCAGCCTTTGCTGATGTGTTGACGACACTGAAGCCCCTCGCGGAGAAAAAGTCCCAGATCCTGGCGCAAAACTCTAAAGCACACCTGATTGTTCGGGCCGATGGTACGCGCCTCAAGCAGATGCTGATGAACCTGGCGGGAAACGCAATAAAATTTACTCCTGAAGGTGGGCGGATTGAGCTAGCAGCACACGAGACGAATGGGCAGATTCGAGTTGAGGTCCGGGACAATGGCCCTGGAATCCCACCCGAAGAACAAACCCAAATTTTCCAGGCATTTTATCGCCTGAGGCAGTCCGGCGTAGCTATTGAAGGCACGGGACTCGGCTTGGCAATCACTCAGCGACTTGCGGAATTGCACGGTAGTACGCTGGGGCTCGACAGCCAAAGCGGCCAGGGGAGCTGCTTCTACTTTTCGTTACCAGTCGGAGCGCCACTTCGACGCTCACAATCACCGGAAGCTAAAGTCAGGGCAGTAGCCGGCGGGGCCCAAAAGATTTTAGTCATCGAGGACGATCGCGTTGCAGCCTTGCTCATTCAGGCAAACCTGGCCTCCGCGGGATACGAAACCGTAGTGTGCGACCGCCCGCAAGACGCCGTCAAGATAGTCACGGAAATGCAACCCGACGTCATAACTCTAGACCTTCTGATGAAGCCTTCCAGTGGATGGGAAGTGTTACTAAATCTTAAGCGAGATCCGAAAACTACGTCTATTCCCATAATCGTGGTTTCGATCGTGGACCAGCCAGCAATCGGGACGACATTCGGCGCCGACGAATATCTCGTCAAACCTGTCGACAAGACATCCTTGTTGGCTGCAGTCCGGCGGTGTCTGGGTTTAAAGCAAGGCGCATCATCACAACGACCCATTTTGGTGGTCGAGGACGACACCGCAACCCGCGAGATCATTGCCGAATTGCTTACAGTGCAGGGATATACAGTGACCACTGCCGAAGACGGGGAGCAGGCCCGCACTCAAATGGCCGCGGCTGTACCCGAGTTAGTCATTCTCGATTTGATGCTTCCTAAGGTGAGTGGGTTCGAGTTGCTCGCGGAGTGGCGTTCGAAGCCCCGCACCGCTGATCTCCCAGTTTTTGTTCTCACAAGTAAGGATTTAACCGGAGAGGAAGAGCAATATCTAAGGAAACACGCAGAATCACTGTTTCGCAAACAGCAGTCGTGGCAAGAGGGGCTCAGCGAACAATTGCAGCGAGTGCTCAAGGTCGCACCAGCGGTGAAGTCATGAGTCATCATATTCTCGTTGTTGAAGACAATGATCTCAGTCGTGAACTGCTTTGCGATTGGCTCGAGTCCGAAGGCTACCAAGTGACCTCGGCCGTCACTTTGCAGGAGGCGTTTGACGCAATCAAGAAAATACCGCCGGATGCAATTCTGCTGGATGTTCAACTAGGGGATCAAGATGGCTTGTCGATTGCGATGTGGATTCGTCACCAACCGACGCTGGCTCATATCCGGATTATAGCTGTTACGGCTCACGCGATGGTTACCGAGCAGGAGCGAATCTTCCAGTCAGGATGTAACGCCTACGTTCCCAAGCCGGTCGATTTCAAGGATCTGACCAAGCAACTGCAACAATGGCTCTCAATCCCGACCTCCGCGAATCACAAAGGATGATTGAATGAAATCGCCCAATGTCGGCGGTGGAAATAATAAGGAACACCATGTGACAAACAGGATTTTAGTCGTGGACGATGACCCGCTGATCTGTGAGTTGATCCGAGACATTTTAGAATCCGCAGAAATCAAATCCCGTACGACTTCTGACTCACAGCAAGCTTCGATTCTCATTCGGGAAGAAAAGTTCGATGCCATATTTTTGGATGTTAGGATGCCAGCGCCGGACGGTATTGCCTTGGCGCGTCAGGTTCGCGCATCGGCCCTCAATCGGACAACCCCAATCGCAATGATCACAGGAGAAAATGATCGCCAGCTGCTCGCAAAGGTATTCGAGGCTGGCGCGACTTTCGCGCTCTTCAAGCCTATCGACCGGCATCGGTTGATGCGTTTACTTCGAGTAAGCGAAGATGTAATGCAACGAGAGGCAAGGCAGTTTCAACGTGTGAAAGTTGCCTGTAAGGTTTCCATGCAGATGGGTCAAGAGCGATCCGTAGGCCGCACACTCGACATGAGTCTGAACGGTGCCATGGTTTGTGCAGATAAGACCTTCCCCGTAGGAGCGATGATCCAAGTGGATCTGGAACTTACCCCTGGAAAACCTCCGATGTCCGGAACGGCCAAAGTTGTGCGAGTAATCAGTGGTGACTGCATGGGACTTCACTTCGAAAATCTACCGCTCGACAACGCTAGAAAAATGCAAGAATTTCTATTGCCCCTGATCCTGGCCATCGGATCCGAAGAGAAGACCCCCGTCCGCTCTGTTGTGTAGACCGTAGCGGCTTGACACTCTCGGTCATTGACCAAATCAAAGCCTGACACCTGCTGCGCCCCAAAGTTACAGTATTTCCAGAGGACGTCTACTTCGACAAAACTAATTTCTGCCATCCCTGGCGGCAACCTTATTGCGTCGAAAACAGGAAAAACGTATGATTTGCGAACAAGAGATTCAAATCAGGAATTCCGGATCGGTTCAGCGTGGAGGTTGGGATGAGGCACAGGATCATAGCGTCTTTGGCCCTGGCTGTTGGCCTTGTTACGGTGGGCGTCCCGCTGTGGGCTCACCACGGAACGGGTGTTGCGTACGTGAGGGACAAAGAAGTCACGCTGAAAGGGACCGTGACGGAATGGTTTTGGGCCAATCCCCATTGCGGCCTGCTGTTCGACGTGACGGACGATACGGGCCAAGTGGTGCATTGGGGCGCAGAACTTGGCAATCCGCATAGTCTGTCCGAAGCCGGCTTCAGCAGGGAGGTCTTTAAGCCAGGAGACAAGTTGACGGTTACTGGGCACCCCGCCAAGTCCGGCGCGCCGCGCCTCGAACTCCTACGTCTCGTGCTTGCCGATGGCCGAGTGCTCCCGGAAAAAAGTGTCAAGGGAAATGGCGTGCATCTGGACGATCCCAGCCAATAAGAAGATCATCGAGCGAGGCGATCTGACTCGAAGGCTGAAATCCACGGCAGGTTCTGGAGAGGTTTCAAAATGCGAAATCGGTTTATGCCCTCGGTTGCGGTTCTCTTGGTACTACTGGGATGTTCGTGCGTCACCTTCGCGCAAACATATGGGACGAAGGGATACTCGCCGGGAGCGTGGAAGCCGGATGAACTGCCCAAAGGCCTCTCAAATCCCAAGCCATTTGACCCACACAACCTCACTGGGGTTTGGTCGATGCCAACAAAACCCGGCTATTTTGAAAGGCATTCCCTGAACGACAAAGCCATAAAGATAGCCCCGAATGTCCCTCCGCAGATGGGGTCGCAGGTTTATCCTCCTCCTATGACGCCGTGGGGAAAGGCGAAGTTCGATGCCGCACTTGTTAGCTATGGTCCGCGATCCGTGCCGCCGGGGGAAGGGAATGACCCAGTTTCGACTTGCGAACCGCTGGGTTATCCGCGCGACCTGTGGGAAGCGAACCTAAGACCATTTGAGTTCGTTCAGACTCCTGACAGAGTGCTGCAGCACATGCAGTACCACGATTTGTGGCGCACTATCTGGACGGATGGGCGACAACTTCCGAAGAATCCGGATCCTGCTTGGAATGGATACTCAGTTGGCCGGTGGGAGGGAGATACATTCGTCGTCGAGTCCAATGGCTATGACGACAGAACCTGGCTCGATCATTTTGGTAATCCGCACAGCGATCAGATGCATCTCGTGGAGCGCTACAAGCGCGTGAATATTGACACCCTGGAACTTGACATGACTCTCACCGATCCGAAGACGTATACGGCGCCCTGGGTGGGGGACAAGATCACCTTTGTCCAGGTGAAGGTGGCGATTTTTGAGGAGATTTGTGCGCCGTCGGAAGAGGGCCATTTTAACGACATCATAAGGGATCCCGCGGTCGGGAAGGCCAAACCTTAGTCTAAGGCCACACTTTCGCGCGCCGAAGCTGCATACTCCACAAATTGCAGGAGGAAGCCTTGAAGCACCGACTTTCGTTAGTAATCATGGTCGTGCTTGCGCTTGGGATTTCGTCCACCCTTTGCGCGCAGAGCGAGATAACTCTACTTTCGCCGGACCCCATCAAGGCGACGATCGAAAAGTTGGTTTCGGACTTCGAAGCAAAAACTGGGACGCAAGTCAAAATCACGTACGGGACAGGTGTAAGCACCAGGAAGACAGTCGCGAGCGGCCAGGCGCTGGATGTGTCGCTCCTGTTTGCGCCTTTTCCGGAGGCGCTCAAAACGGGCAACATCGTCCCCAGCAGCGCGACGGTCATCGCGAGACTTCGCCTGGCGCTCGCCGTGCAGAAGGGCGCGGCCAAGCCTGACATCTCGACACCCGCGGCGGTCAAGCGTACGCTGCTCGATGCGAAGTCCATCATTTCGGTGGACCCTACTCAGGGGAGCGTTGGCGGCATTGCGCTCTTAGCTCTTGAAAAACTTGGCATCACCGAGCAAGTGGGGCCGAAGATCAAGTGGGTTCAAAACGGCGGCCTGGTCCAGGAATCTGTCGCCAAGGGTGAAACTGAGATCGCCTTAGGCCCTTACGTCAGCGACATGCGCAACCCGGGCCTTGACGTCGTAGGCCCACTGCCGCCGGATGCTTCGACTCCTGTGGATATCACGGGTTTCCTGTCCACCAGCGTGAAAGATCCGAAAGCCGCCAGGGCGCTCTTGGATTATCTCTCGTCACACGACGTAGCGCCTTTCTACGAGGCAGCGAAAATATTTCCGGCTCACTGAGCTGTTGCGGAGTTCCATCCTAAAATTGAGCCCGGTGCAATTGACATGAGAGTGCTGCTGTCATATTCTCCGCGTAGTCTCGGTCCAACCGCAAATGCCAGTCGTGAGGTGCCAAATGAAACGAAAGCCGCCGATTTCTTCTGCCTTGCTTGTTGGTGTTTTGACGGTTTGTGGGACGGCGTTTGCACATCACGGAGCTACCTCATACGTGAACAACGTAGTTGTTTTGAAAGATGCCACAGTGACGAAATTTGTATGGGCCAATCCCCATACCATCGTTTTGTTCGACGTGAAAGATGAGAACGGAAACGTCTCGCATTGGGCCGGCGAAGCGGGCAGTCCGTCGGCGGTTGGCCTGCTCGGATGGACCAAAGGTTCACTGCAGCCCGGGGACGTGATCACCGTTTACATATATCCAGCCAAATCCGGCAGCCCTGTCGGCCGCCTCAATAAGATTGTTTTTGCCGATGGCAAGACGCTGAGGGATAGTCAGCTGGGAGGCGACAACCCTAAGGTGCATTAAGGATATCGTCGTGGTAGTAAACAAAAAAGTGAAAGCGAATGAAGTTCGATTGATGAGCGGGGAGCAAGCCGCCTCGGCAAATGATTCCAGTTCATGATATTCCGTTTGAATAGTAGGGTGCTCATGTCTTTGGTCTTACTTGGCAGTCTTCTGGCGGTTAGCGGCCCCCTATTTGCACATCATGGAAGCGCGGCTTACAAAACGGACGTAGTAGTCGTTTTGAAACAAGCTACTGTGACGAGGTTCGTGTGGGCCAATCCCCACGCCGTTCTTATGTTCGACGTGAAAGATGACAAAAGCAACGTCTCGCATTGGGCTGGGGAAGCGGGCAGTCCATCAGCCATTAGACTTCTTGGCTGGACGAAGAATTCACTGCGGCCGGGGGATGTAGTCACGGTTCACCTCTATCCATCCAAATTCAATCGCACGGTCGGACGAATCGAAAAAATCATGCTGGCTGACGGCACGACGCTGAAGGATAGTCCGCGTGGGGACCTCGGAGTATTATCCAGATACTGAAGGCTCGCCCCATTTTACGCATGGGTTTTCATTCTCAAGGGTGCGATGTGAAGAGGCTGCGAAAAAACTTTGAGTCGCACAGCCACTCTTGGCTGTGCGCTCCATCGCGTGCTCGGTAAAAAACCGCACAGGCAAGAGTGCCTGTGCTACTTAAAGCCGCTTTGAATCGACCTTTTCCGTAGCCTGGTGAAGGCGCGACCCAAAGCAAATTGCAGCAGTGAGGTGAGCTGAAATGCGAAATCTGCTTGACTGGTTTGTCGTTAGTTTGGCAGTAGCGCTGTTCGATCCATCGCACGCATTGGCCCAGACCTCACCTCAGCCGAACAGGGGAGGCATCGACAATTTATACGAAAAGTTAGCGGATACTGGGACCGGAGGCCCCGCGCCTCGGCGGGATCTGACTGGGTTTTGGGCAGGGCAGGTGGCCGCCAAACTCAATGTTGTGCCTCCCTTGACGCCTTGGGGGCAGGAGCAGTTCCGTCTGCACAAGAACAACAGTGAATATCCTGTCGCGGAATCAAACGACCCCATCAAGGGCTGTGACCCGCTCGGGTTCCCGCGCAATATGCTTTTCATGACCAGAGGAATTGCGTTCGCTCAGATGCCAGGCAGGGTCCTGCAGCTGTTTCAGTTCAACAGAGTGTGGCGCGAGATCTGGACGGACGGTCGAGAGCTTCCCAAGAATGTGGGCGGGGACTCTGCCGACGCGCCGGATCCGAGGTGGTACGGATACTCGGTCGGACACTGGGAGGGAGATTACACATTTGTGGTGGAGACGGATGGCAGTGACGAGAGAAGCTGGCTGGATAACGCCGGCCACCCGCATAGCATCGATTTGCGCGTGCAGGAACGCTACAAGCGTGTGGATCATAACACCTTGGAAGTTACGATCACGATTAACGATCCGAAGACATATACGAAGCCTTTTGTGATCACCAAATCCAACTACAAGTGGATTCCGCGACAGGACTTCGAGGAGCAGCTCTGCGTGCCGTCGGAGGAGGCCGAATATTTGAAGCTCATCGGCGATCCCGCCGCTCATGGCACGCCCGGTAAGTAGTCAAACCACATCAGAGTCCCCCGTCTGAGCCAATCCGCGAAATGGAAAAGATCCAGGCCCTATGCAATAATGCTGGGGCACAAATCGAATTTGAACGAACGAAATGCGCCCGTAGCTCAGCTGGATAGAGCATCTGGCTACGAACCAGAGGGTCGGGAGTTCGAATCTCTCCGGGCGCACCACTTTTTCCTTCACTCTGATAGACTCACAAGCTAAACAAAAACCCCACGCTTTGCTGCCCGCAAAGGATGGGGCACCCGGCCGAATATTTGAAGCTCATCGGCGATCCCGCCGCTCATGGCACACCCGGCAAATAGTCAAACCGCAGCACAGATCCCCGACGGAACCAATCCGCGCAATGGAAAACACATGGGTCCTATGCAATAATGCTGGGACACATTTGGAATTTGCCGGTAAGAAATGCGCCCGTAGCTCAGCTGGATAGAGCATCTGGCTACGAACCAGATCGTCAAATTTGATACGGGAAGCCGCCAGAGAATTTCGCAAGAGGATGGATGATATCCGAGGTTACTGCAACAATAATTAGCGCACTCATCGGAGGAGTTTTCGGTTTGGTGGGCGTGTGGGTTGGCTTCTATTTCAGCAAGCGTGCAAGCGAGGGCGACCACCACGCCGAGTTGCAGTACACAATCTACAAAAAAATCGAAATCATCAAGAACCTCTTGATGGCTTTCAATAAGAAGATGATTTCCCAAGAGCTTCTTCATGAAAGATGGAACCGGGTCACGGAGGAAGTCTTGATTGCCGTTATCCGTTCGGGGCTGAGCAAGGATGAAAAGAAGAGGGTACTCCGCGCCATCAACGGCAAGTGGGAGAATCCCGAGAGCATAAAAACTCTACAGCAGTTGGCGGATGACCTCCTCAAGAAGTTAGACCCAGAATTTGCTGATGCCGCCAGCGAAATACTGGACGAGTTTGGCATTAAACCGGAGGACATCAACCCGGTCGTCGGTTAGCAGGAAGTGAGACGCAATCGTACACTTCCCGCCAATTTTTCCTGTGGTCGAATCAAAAGTCAATGCGCCCGTAGCTCAGTTCGATAGAGCACTTGGCTACGAACCAGAAGGCCGGGAGCTCGAATCTCTCCGGGCGCACCATTTTGCCTCCTTATAGAACTCGGCACTGGGACAATGCTATTCTCGCCACTGGCCTGGACGGAGAGAGAACTTGAGAGACGCACGCTGGCGTACCTTCCTGATCCGCATTTGCCTGCTGATAAGTCTGTTCTTCTTTATCTATATGGCTGCGAGAAGAGCGGTGGGCGCCTGGTATTTTCGACAGGGGTCGCCGGATGCAATACAAACCGCGATGAGGTGGGATCGTGCTAACCCAGAGTATTACGATGGCTTGGGCAACCTCATGCATTTGTATGCGAATGGCGGGGATTCCGATGAAATTGTGCGGCTTTTCCAGAGTGCGACACGCCTAAGCCCGCACGATGCGCGATACTGGGCTGACCTTGGCGCGGGCTACGACTGGGCAGGACGTTCCGAGGATGCTCTTGATGCGTTCCAGCATGCCCGAAAACTCTTTCCCAATTCGCCGGAGATCAACTGGAGGCTGGCGAACTTTTATGTTCGAGCCGGCAAGATTCCGAACGCGCTTGACGCCTTACGGATTGTTCTTTTGGGAGATAGCACGGCCGGAAGGAGAGTCTTCACGCTGGCGACGAATGCGACGCGTGACAGAGAGGCAATTCTGGAAATGCTTCCGCCCCAAGCGCCCGTTTTCTTTGACTACCTTAATTTCCGAATCGAGAAGGATGACATTGCCGGCGCTGAAGAAGTTTGGGCTCGCGTTCTCCAATTGAATTTGCCTTTTGACTTGCGCAACACCTTCCCGTATTTCGATGCACTGATTCAACACAGGGATTTGAGACAACTGACAGAGACCTGGTCCGCCTTGGCCGAACGATTCCCGGCGCAAATGCGGCCCCGCGCCTCCGGTTCGGATCTGGTTACAAACGGCGGCTTCGAATTCGACGTTCTCAATGGCGGATTTGATTGGCGTGTTACGCCTACGGACGGGGCGGTTGTCAGCCTGGATTCCGTCGGCGCTTTTGAGGGCGCGCGTGCGCTTCGAATCACATTCGACGGGTCTCGCAATATTGATTATGGTCATGTGTTCCAATACGTGCCTGTGGAAGCGAACAAACGGTACCGATTTTCCAGTCATATGCGGGTGCAGGGGATCACCACAGACAGCGGGCCGAGATTGCAGGTGTGCGATGCCTACAATATGGGCCATCTCTTCGCGGCAACGGAAAACCTCGCCGGTACCTCTGGTTGGTCGGAACAACGCGCTGAATTCACCACTTCTGCCGATACTCGCCTGCTGCTGGTGAGGGTTGTCCGGCCCGCCAGCAGTAAGCTGGATAACCGAATCGGGGGCGCCGTGTGGATTGATGCTGTCCGCCTTAACGCAGAGTAGCGGCGAATCTGGCATCCATATTTGCACAACAATACCGACGGACCGAGGCGGGTGTTCCTCGGCCTTCGCTGCATTGGCCTCCAGAGTGAGGGTGGGAAGATGTCCATCGTGCGGTCAGCGGCTAAAGAGGCTGCGGAAAAAGCTGAGTAGTACAGCCACTCTTGGCTCTGCTTCGATGATAAAGGCGGCAAAACCCGCACAGGCACTCAAGAGTGCCTGTGCTACTAAAAGCAGCTTCGAATTGACTATTTCCGCAGCCTGTAAAGCCGCACTTATTTTGCAAACCTTCTTTCGTGGCTAAAGCTACGACCTGCAAGGGTTTACACGTCCTCGGACAGGCTCTCCAGAGCCTATCAGGGTTTTACCTGATTGAACGCGTTCCAGGGCGTGTATATCATCCGCCTTGCGAGGTGGCTCTTGTAGTTGGCGAGAGCAGGTATACGGCATGCCGGACGCACTTTGCGACGTGCGGCAATCCGCCACGAAGAGTTGATCGTTTGAGAGAAACCTCCCGATGAACAAAAATGACGGGCGCGTAAAGGTCTTGTTCGTTTGCATCGGGAATGCCTGCCGAAGCCCGATGGCGGAGGCGATTGCGCGCATCGATTCCCCCGATGCAATCGAAGCGTTCAGCGCAGGCTTGGCGCCGATTGGGTTTGTGCCATGGCTGACCAAGCTAACGCTCAGGAGAAACGTATATTGGGTGGAAGGTCTGCAGCCCAAGAGTATCTCGCCCGAATTGTGGGAACAGGCGGATATCGTCATCAATATGAGTGGCCGCCCGCGGCAACAGGCGTTTCGTGAATACTCCAAAGTCGAAGATTGGGAGATCGAGGATCCCTTTGACGGGGATCTCGACACTTACCAGCAGGTCTTCGAGAAAATTCGGCTGCGCGTTGCACAATTGAGTCAAGAATGCAGGCAGAAAATCGCCGCGGCCCGAAGCGCCGAACGCCGTGCCCGTGCGCGGCTGTCCCCCACTTCCCCGATTTTCGTAAATGTGAACGGGGCGAACGGCGGCATCGGATTCAACATTAGTGAAGACGGATTGGCCCTGTCGTCGGCCATGATTTTGCCCGACGGTCCTCTGCGCAATATGCAGATTCAATTCCCCGGATCCCAGGCATGGATAGAAGTGAGCGGCCAGATCGCGTGGAAAGGTAAATCCAATAAGGAAGCAGGGGTTCGATTTGATAGTTTGACGGAAGAGGCATGTCTGCAAATCAGGAGTTGGATTTCTTCACAGACGCCCGCCGTTGAAATGCAGGAACAAACGGACGTGATTTGCGAAGACCGGAACTTGCGTATGGAAATTCCGAATGCCCGGCAGCCTGAATACATGATCCCCAGAACTTCGACCTCTGTTGAGGTCATGGAAGAAGGTGGCGAGGCTTCGCTTTTCTCTCCCGCCGGTACTCCTACCTTACACGGGCTCGGCCAACCCGACACAGCACCGAGTACTTACGCGCAACCCAAAAAACGAACAGACAAGAAGGCTGTTCAGTCCAGACCGAAAATTGCGCTTGAGCCGAGGCATCCTGGAGTGCCGCGCCCAAGGTGGGGGACATTTGCGTTTGCTGCGATGGGTTTTCTGATTGGATTTATCTCCTTGTCCCTTGAATGGATGACCATGCGGCGTGATGTTGTGAGTGAAACACGCGCTGCCGTCACACAGGAAGCGGGAGTATCGGCTGAATCAGATCAGCGTGCAACGCTTCCTCCCGTTAGCACGATTCCGAGTTCTGTGAACCCCAGCGAGGAAAAAGCGGACTTGCAATCCCGCAGCGTGGAGTCTCTGCTTGCAGAGGAGCGTGAGAGCATTCCGAAAACTTCCCTGGAAAATCCGGACCGGCGAGTGCGTGCTGCGGAGCGCCCTTCCGCGAATCCGATTCTAAAAACTCCGGGCCCGCCCGTAAAAATTGTACTCGCGCGAGCCAAGGTGACAGAGGAGCCTCCACGCGCCGCAACAACGGTGAACAAACTGCCATTGGAGAAAGTGCAGCAGCTGCCTGTTGGAAGGCTGCCTGCGACATCGACACTGCTTGAGGCCAAAGCAGCGCCGCCCGTGATTCCGGCTCCGAACCTTCCGGCGGATGCTGCGCCGGTGGACCTCAAGAAAATAGAAATGCCGCTGCCACCGGCAAAACAGCCGGCAATTCCTGCGAATATTACGGGCGCAGTTGCAACTCTTGCCGATCCCTATCCTTCCCTCCGGATACCTGAGGGAGGCGTTTCGAAAAAACAACGCCAGGCGACGAGTCTGCAGCTCGGCCACTTGCTCTCGCGCGTGGAGCCCATATATCCGGAAGAAGCAAAACAGAAAGGCATCCAAGGTACAGTGAAGCTTCATGCCATAATTGGCCGTCAGGGGGCCGTGGAGAACCTGGAGTCTGTCGATGGCTCCCCTGTCCTCGTGGCAGCGGCCATGAATGCTGTTCGGCAGTGGCGTTATACGGAAACCCGCCTGGCTGGGCAATCTGTTGAAACTGAGGAAGACATCGCCGTTACTTTCCAGCTTTCAAATCCAAAACCACCCACGAATTGAATCGATCCGCGCAAGAGGCTGGCGCGATGCAGTTCTGTTGACATCCTTTGTCGTGACATGGTCTTCGCGCGCTAGGCAGCACCGAAGTTGTGGCTCGTCCGGGTCAGACCAGGACGAGGGTTTGATTGCCAATTGCGAAGAAAATCCCCGCCCGCCGCGGCGGGCTACAAAACCGAGGACCAGAATTGAGGATGACAACAGAGGCACGCGATGCCAAGAAGACGATTGGATGATCAAGATACCTCAGCTATTGGCTCCTTACGACAGCGCAGAGCACATGGACAGTTTTTTCCAGGCGATTAGACAATCGGGCGGTTTCCCTCACGGCCCTGATGGACTGATTGACTGCGCTGACCCTCCATGTAATAGCGCTGCTGCCGCAGCGGCTCCAGCTCCCGCCAAACCAAGAAGGAGCCAGCCCGGATGAAAATTCGAACCATCCCCCTTTGCGGGGGAGGGAAGGGATGACAAATCCGAACTTGCGGAAATGCTCGTCGATTGGCCCGCCTGCAGAAACTGGCCGACGTTGCCATCCAGCGTGAGAACACCGGCGGTGCCGTCCAAGCAGGCGACGTGGATAGAGCCGTCGGGAGCTCGTGTAACTTGCAAAGTTGCTGACTTCTGTCGAGTGTAGGGAACCACAACGTTGTTACCAATTCGCAGAGTCAACCCCTTGGGTCCGGTGATCGTATTCAATACAATCGTACCCGCCTCCAACGCGGCGGTGAATTCATAGCTTCCGGAGAACACTACTCGACTTAGCGGAGAGATCTTTACCGTGCCCTTTCCGCTCATGGCGAATGCCGCGGTGCCGGTCTCCCCTGTGCGAACCTTGTCACCCGGGAAAATCGTAGCCTCGCCTGGGGCGGGGGAGTCGTTCAAATACACTTCCCCAACGCTGGTCAAGGAACCGAGAGGTTCTTTTGACTGCTCTTGTTGAGAGCCACGGCCATAACTTGGAATGGGGAGGGCGTACACCAGGAGTAAAAGCAGGTTCAGTTTTGTGAGCACAACAGCAACCGCCGAATACCTAGCCCCCCGTCTTTCCCGGCGCTCCAGCGTTCGCGGATTCATGGACATCATTCTTCCACCGAAGACCTCGAACTGGGCACACCAAGTATCCACCATATATCCTGCGGCTTGCTGTAGGGTGTTTCCCTGAATTTCAAATGGTGTTTTCACCGTATTGAACAGGCCTCCGATTGCCCCTAGCCTAAGATGGTTAGTTTTGTTGCTCGTGCTCGTACATCGCTCGACCCTTGTCAGAGCCGGGAAGGTGTAACGTTCGGCCTTTCCGAAAATGGGAATTCGAAATGATGGTCTGTCATGCTTTCTAGCGCCCCCGACCTCAAAGAGCATGCCGCCGGCGGGCTCGCAAAACCCGCCACGTACTCCACGCCATGCAGGGAATATAAATCACGACATTTGGTCAGCAGCAGGTCCTCCATCGTTTTGAAGGGAATGAGTGTGGCGCCTGCCTTTTCGACAAGTGATCGGCTGCCATTCATTGTGTGTAGCCCGAAGGACGGCGACAGCGGACGGCGAGCGGGATGGGCTATCTGTTTAGGCCTATTTCTGAAGAGGATCATGGACATAGTCCTCTCGACGATTGTTCTGGTTCTCCATTGGCCGTTGCTGCTGGTGATCGCGATTGCGATCAAGCTTGAGTCACCCGGGCCGGTCATTTACCCGTCGCTGCGCGTCGGGAAAAAAGGGCGCAGATTCGTATGCTACAAATTTCGGACGATGGTGTCGGGTGCGGACGAGTTGAAAGATAATCTGCGCCGCCTAAACCAGCGCCGCGGCCCCTTCTTCAAAATCGCGGATGATCCTCGCGTTACACGCCTCGGCAGGTTTCTTCGCAAATACAGTCTCGACGAATTGCCGCAATTTTGGAACGTTCTGAAAGGCGACATGAGTTTGGTGGGGCCGCGGCCGCATCCACTCGACGACGTCGAGCGGTATAGTCCTTGGCATCATGGACGGCTTGACGTCAAGCCGGGCCTCACGGGCTTGTGGCAAGTCACAGCGCGAGCAAATCCCTCGTTTGAAACCTGCATGGTTCTGGATCTTGGTTACATCAGGAGTTGGAGCTTGCTGCTCGACTGCAGGATTTTGATGATGACAATTCCCGCAGTACTGGCTGGAGAAGGATAGCAACGCCAGTGAACGAGGTGTGCCTTGGCTGTTCAAGTCGGACGGAAGCGAACCATGGCTTGGCTCGGCGCCGCATCGAATCGCTTTAGCAGGGAGACGGATTCGCCAAGCCAGGGCGTGCTTTTACTCCCCCGCACGGGCTTGGCGGCTACGGAGCAAGCACCATCCTTTCTCGGTCCGCTCATTTTTCACAAACAGCCGACTCTTACAGCCGCGGCAATATTTGTGCTGGCTCTCTCTGGCCCGCCCAGGTTTCGCATTCGCGACCTTGAATCTTCGCTTCGTGGCGAAATGGACTGGGTTGTTTTTCTCCACCTGGCGGTGTGGGCAGCAGCAGGTCTCTGGGTTCTGTGGCAACTTGCCAAAAGGTTTCAAGGAAGGCGCACTGTGTTGCGATTGCATGCGCCCCAGATTCTCGGCCTGGTAATGATCCTCGGTTTGGCTGCTTCGGTGTGGGTGTCGGATGCGCCCCTCCTTACTGCTTTCAAGGTCTACCAGATGTTGGTGTCGCTATTGCTCGCGCAGATCTTCACGGAGCGGTTTGGAGTATGGACATCTTTGAAGACAATGCTCTGGGGGAACGCGCTCTTGTGTATTGCCATCGCAGGCTGCGCCATCTTGCTCCCCGATGAAGTCTGGACCGCTTCAGAGTTCAATCCCGATCCCTCTCGTCTGTTTGGTGACCTGATTGCCCCCACGGGGGTCGTGTCCGTCCTGGCGATCATCCTCTTACTGACCAGCGTTCGGAAGGTCTGGAAAGCTCTTCCGCTAGCATTGCTGACTTTGTTTTTTGGGCTGCTTGCGCTCTCCCTCATGCGGACGGCTTATATAACTGCGTTCGTCTTCTTTGCGCTCGTTCTGTTAAAACGGCCAAACATAAAACCTCTACGCCGCGTCGCATACCTATTGTGCGCATCTCTGCTGATGTTGTATCTGTGCAACCGGCTTCCCAGTGTGAGCCAGTACCGAGACCCTGAAACTGTTTCCAACCTGGGCGACCGGGTCGGATTGTGGCGCCATCTGACCGACGTAACACTGAGTCAGTCACCGTGGTTTGGCCTGGGGTATTACTCAGCTTCCAGAGTTCACGGGCCCGAGTACAACCCAGGCTTGGGAGTCGCCCATTCCATGTTCGTTGAGGTTCTGGCCGGGGGTGGTGTCTTGAGTTTTGCTCCGCTCATCGCTCTTTGCGTCACACTTTCCACGTGTGCGGCTCGTCTTCTCTACCTGAGAAGAGACCGATTTTCTTTTGCGGCAGCATCGTTGTTTATGGCCTGCCTTTTGCTCGGTTTGACGGGGGAAGAACTCGATTCCGGCCCGGTGGCGATGGGCTTTTGGTTTTGCGCGGCAGTTTTGCCGCAACTTTACAAGCAATCCCTGAAGCAGACTCGGGAAGTTTACCGACGCCCTCAAGGGTTGGGCGGACAAGTCTTGACACAGGAACCTTGCGCTCTGCATCCCTCCTGAGGCTTCATGAAACTGCTCCTTGCACACAATCATTACCTTCGGGCGGGAGGAGAAGATGTAGTCTTTCGCCGCGAAGGAGAACTGCTCCGGTCCGCCGGCCACGATGTCCTGGAGTACGTGCGACAAAACAGTGACATCTCAAAGGACGGCATCCTGAGCAGCATGAAAGCTGCGATGCGAACGTTTTGGGCCTGGGATACCGCACAGGAAATGCGTTCGTTGTTGCGGAGTGTGAAGCCAGATCTCGTTCATTTTCACAACACCTTCCCCCTCATTTCTCCTGCTGCCTACTATGTCTG
>Ga0207150_1006_pt3 | contig 45301 bp, 38 predicted proteins | sample Alteio_BWMinHeat_32_FD_153526 | JGI IMG/M metagenome (GOLD analysis project Ga0207150, IMG submission 153526) | Enriched cells from forest soil in Barre Woods Harvard Forest LTER site, Petersham, Massachusetts, United States -... | ecosystem: Environmental > Terrestrial > Soil > Temperate forest >...
TCAACGAATTTAATATCATTTGGAATGAGTTGAAATTCCTTTATAATCGCGATTCGTACCTTAACCAAGAGAGATTCCAAATCTTGAGAATCAACTTTGCGTGGAGAATTAATTAAAATAACAAATGAATCTGTTGATTCATTGTTATTGGATCGATATGAAAAGGCAACCACCGGGGTATTAGTTAATAACGAATCAGAGTTTTTTACACAATCTTCAATATCATGGGGATAATAATTTAATCCATTAATAATAATGACGTCTTTTATTCTGCCAGTAATATACAATTCACCTTGATATAAAAACCCCAGGTCGCCCGTTCTAAAATACAAGTCATCATCAAATAATTTGCAATGATATATCTCTGTCGTAATACTTTCCCTATTCCAATAACCTTTCGTGACGCTTAAGCCACCAATCAAAATTTCACCGATTTCATTTTCATTACAAATTTCAGTAAAATTCGGCTTAACAATTTTAACCTTTTGGAAAGGCTTTCCACATGAAACTATTTCTTTTGAACTTAATTCATTCTCAACAAGTTCAATTTTATTAGCGCAAAGTGCGACAGTATCAAGATTAACTGCTCTAATTCCAAAACCTGCCGAAACCATCAGCGTGCCTTCAGCAAGACCATAAGATGGCGCAAAGGCATTTTTATCGAAACCCGCTTCTTCAAAAACATCAGCAAATTGCGTTAAAATATCTTTTGAAATAATTTCTGCGCCGACTATTAGACAATTCACGCAACTTAAGTCTAAATCTTGCAAGATGTTAGGAGTTATCTTCTCTAAACACATACGCAACGCAAAGTTAGGCGCTGAGATGGTAGATGCACGAAATTTTCTGATGCATTGCAACCAAAAAATTGGATTTCTAACAAATGTTACAGGTGAAAAAATATTCATCGTTCCACCTAAATATCCTGATTGCAACAAATTACCAATCAGTCCCATATCATGGGTGTGCGGTAACCATGTCATGCCAATTACTTCATTTTGAATTCTATAAGCTATCGACATCTCTGAAATGTTATTCAATAGGTTCGCATGCGTTACCATAACCCCTTTAGGATCTGAAGTAGAACCAGAGGTATATTGTAAAAAAGCCACCTCATCACCGTTGATCTTCGGTAAAATATGATCTCGAACCGTTAATTCTGCATTTAAAATAAGCGTATCTGTAGCTATCGTTTTAATTTTTTTAAAATCATCGATGAAGTGATGAGCGCTTAAATCCGTAAAATAAGCATCGTGTGTTTTTTCATCGGTGAGCAATAAACTGGGTTTAGCATCTTCAAAAATGGCAATGAATTTTTTAGTCATTCCCACATTGTTCGGCACCACCACTGGAATTGCAATTTGGTTGGCTAATAAAGATGCATAAAACGCGACAATAAAATCGAGCCCGCTTGGGTAACATAAGAAAACTCTATCACCTGGCTTAGTTTCTTTTTGAAGGATCAGACTCAAATTGTGCGCTTTAAGATACAGTTCTGAATAACTTAATGCGGTTACGGAAATTTTGTCTATCTCTCTTCCTTCAATAAAGGAAAAGGCTAATTTGTCAGGACGACATTTTGCATGATCAAAAATTGCTTCGAGAATATTTGAATAATTTGTTTGACAGAGCCCCATTAAAAAACTCATCCTAAGTACTATATAATTTTTCTGTCGATTATAATGCGGTGCATACGTGAAGTACATTCTATTAGTCTATTGACTTATGTGTCCATTCTATATTTGAATGTTCAACTTGGATTACAAGCATAAGCACCTTAAAAAAACAAACGTTCGAATGGTTTTTAATGCAATCCTCTGCACTTACTCAGAGGCCTCACTGGATGATGCAAGCAAATGGGAAAATCAAAAAAAGCAAAAATTGCTATCGTCGGAATTGGATTACGCTTGCCTAAGGATGTTAGTACTCTCGGGGACCTTTGGAATGTGTTGCATTCCGGAGAAAATCTTATTTCTCATGTCGACCAAAGTCGTTTTGATTTTCGTAAATACACCCATGGAAGAAAAACTGAACTTGGAAAAAGTTACGCGTTTAAAGCAGGAATGCTTTCTAATATCCACGATTTTGATGCACAATTTTTTGGAATTTCGCCCAGAGAAGCTTGTCAAATGGACCCACAGCAACGATTGTTGCTTGAAACCACATGGGAGGCTCTGGAAAATGGTGGTCAACACATTGATCGCCAACACAAAAAAAAATGCGCGGTGTTTGTAGGTATCGGAAGTACTGAACACATGTTCCAGTATACAAACGATCCTTCCACTAGTGATTCTTATAGCATGCTTGGCAGCTGTACTAGCATTGCTTCTAATCGCCTTTCTTATTTTTTCAATTTTCAAGGGCCAAGCATGTCTATCGATACAGCATGCTCTTCTTCACTGGTTGCACTCCATCAAGCTTGTGAAAACATCCGCAGTGGTGATGTATCTATGGCTATTGCCGCGGGGGTTAATTTATTGCAATCCCCCACATCATTTATTGGATTTTCAAAAGCATCCATGTTATCACCTGATGGCCAGTGCAAAAGCTTTTCAGCAGAAGCCAATGGTTATGTGCGCTCTGAAGGTTGCGTAGTTTTGTTTCTAAAATCACTTGAACAGGCTGAACGTGATGGTGATCCCATTCACGCAGTAATATTAAATACAGGCGTGAACAACGATGGAAAAACAAATGGAATTATTTTACCAAGCGGTGATTCCCAAGCGGAATTAGTTTCACGCGTCCATGATCAAGCAGGCATTCATGCTGATGATATTGCTTACATCGAAGCCCACGGCACTGGCACATTAGCTGGCGACCAAGCAGAATCTCACGGCTTGCATGAGGCCATTGCAAAAAAACGAAGCAAAAAACCATTACTCATCGGTTCAATCAAAAGCAATCTAGGGCATCTTGAATGCGCCTCTGGACTAACCGGCGTTTTAAAAACTATTTTATGCTTACAACATAAAAAAATTCCCAAAACAATGCATTTTGATAAACCGAATCCACACATTTCATTCGATGAAATGAATTTAAAAGTAATTAACACACTCACCGATATTCCAGAGCAAAATGAACCTCTCATTATGGGAGTCAATTCATTTGGATTTGGCGGCACTAATGCGCATGCTTTATTATCTGAAACATCTAAAAAAAATTCCAAACAAAGAAAAAAAACGGTCACACCGCCCCTGTTTTTAACACTAAACAATACCAAAAACAAAATTGCTCTTTTTCAACAATATGTAAAATTAATACGGGAAAATATCAATCGATACTATGATATTGCGCACACCTTGTATCATCGCAAAACCAAACATCAGCATGGCATTGCAATTTATGGCTCCACTCCTGAATCCATCGTGACCACACTTGAACAAGTTATAAATGATGACATTTATTCTCCACAAATCGTCTCACAAAACAAGTTAGGGTGTGACTTACCTACTGCATTAATCTATTCCGGTAATGGCTGCCAGTGGCAAGGAATGGGCGCTGAGTTAATTAACTCTGACCCCATTTTCAAAAAAACAATTCATGAAATTGATGCGTTATTTTTGCAATATTCAGATTTTTCGATTAAACAAGAATTGTTAGCATCAGCAGAAAATAGTCGTTACGATCAAACTGAAATCGCACAACCTTGTTTATTTGCGTTGCAAGTGGCGACAACACGTTATTTACAACATCACGGCATTAAAATTCACGCCGTCGCAGGACATAGCGTTGGTGAAATTGCAGCTGCTTGGGCATCGGGCGCCCTAACACTTGAACAAGCGACCGAAGTCATTTATCAACGCAGTTTTTGGCAAGGCAAAACACATGGTCAAGGTCGAATGATGGCAGTCGGCATAAGCACAAATGACATGCAGGCAATGATCGCAAAAAATCGCCTTGAAGAAAAAGTAGAAATTGCTGCAATTAACAGTCTCAATGCGGTAACTATTGCCGGTGATTTATCCTCATTGCAAAAATTGCAAACCGTGTGCGATGAAACACTCATCTTTAACAAACTACTGGATCTGGATTATGCCTTTCATACAAAGGCAATGGATCCGATAAAAACGGGCTTACTTAATTCTCTAAAAACATTGACGCCCAAAGAAAATAATATCGCGTATGTTTCAACAGTCACTGGCACGATTTTACCAGGAAATGAATTAGATGCAGAGTACTGGTGGAAAAATATTCGTGAACCTGTGCAGTTTCACAGTGCAATCGAAACACTCATAACACAAGATAATCGAATTTTTATTGAAATTGGCCCACATCCTGTTTTGAAAACATACATTGAGGAATGTCTAAAAGCTGAAGACGTGAAAGGTGCTGTATTTTCAACCGGCAAACGTAAAGCTAATCAAATCGCCGAACTAAACAATGGGTTATATAAAGCGTGGTTATGTGGCGCTTCCGTTAACCATCAGCAACTTTTTCCTCATGCTGCAACACCGATTACGTTGCCACCACAAATTTGGTCGAAACAAACTTTTAGATTGCCATCTTCTTCTGAAGATACCAATCAAATTAACTTACCCATCGAACATCCCCTGCTCGGTTGGCGAATTAAAAAAAATGAATCTACTTGGGAAAACCATGTAGATACACTGATTATTCCTTACTTAGCCGATCATGTAGTGAATGAAACTGCTATTTTACCCGCTGCAGGTTTTTGTGAAATGGCGATGGCTGCATCACATGAATATTATGGTACTCAGAATCATGATATTCGCGACCTAGAAATTATTTCACCCTTGGTCTTTGAAGAAGGCAAAACATACCAAACGCGATTTGAATTACACGAACACTCCGGTGATTTTGTTATTAAAAGTCGATTACGTCATCAGGATAGCGAGTGGAACACGCATGCGGTTGGCCGTATTTTACCGAAACCGGTATTAATCAAACAATGCGAAAAAATCAATGTAGCTATGAATCAAGCGGAAACTATTTTTAAAATAGACGGCAATGAATTATACCGTATGGCAAAAAGCGCTAGGCTTGAATATGGTCCTTTGTTTCAAACACTTTCTACTTGCTGTATTCAAAAAAATAAAGCACAAGCAACACTTCAATTATCTACTGAAATTCAAATACTTTTAGAATCTCATCGTATTTATCCCGGCATATTAGATGCATGCTTTCAACTATTAATTGGCGTGTTAACAGCAACCAAACAAGAAAAAGAAACTTATTTGCCGGTGAGAATTGGTCGATTAGAATTACTCAATTCAATGACTAATGCCCTGCAAATAACAGCAACTATTATCAAGAGAAGCAAACACAGTGTACTTGCGCATTTTGCAATCTTAGATAGCGATGGCAATATGTTAGCGCGCGCTACGAATTGTCGATTCAAAAAAGCACATTTTTCCAGCCAAACAAAACAAATTTGTTATGTCGCGCAACCGCATTTATTAGCTTCATTTGAAGATCCTATACCTCATCATTTTTCGGACATTGAAAACATACAAAAAAATGTGTTTGCGCAACTTATTTCTTCATCACACACTGATCGCTTAAACACAATTACACCGCTATTCGATTTAATGATCGTTTATTTTATTTATGAAGTCTTTATTGAATTCGTTGAAAAAAAATCATTCTCGATGCGTTCATTAATAGAAAATAGTCATATCACTGCTTCACACATCTTATTTTTAAAATGGTGTATTTCTGTTTTGCAAAATCATCAGTTAATCGAATGCAATAGCAATAATCAATATGCGTTAGTTTTAAAAAACAACACAATCGATGCTGCACAAATTTGGAAACAATTATTAGAAAGTCATCCCAAATATTTAACTGAACTTCTGTTTGTTGGCCGCCTTGGTACGCATTTAAAAAGTATCTTAACCAATCAAAGTGTGACACCATTTCAACTGGCTTCCTTATTTCATCCAGATCAATTGAGTTATCTCCGCGATGATTCACCGTCAGCATCCGTTATGAATCAAGGTGTGTTTTCTACTATTTCAACCGTTATAGAAAAATATCCAGACACGCACAAAATTCGCATATTGGACATTGGATATGGTATCAGTTCGCTCTCAAAAGAATTCATACATCGATTTGCTAACAATCAAATTGAGTATGTTTTACTGGTTGAAGATGCTGGGGCTAAAATTGCCCTTGAAAATTACCACAATGTTACCATTATAACCATAACTGAAAATACGTGGACAAGTGAACTACCGACACGATCTTTTGATATTATTTTGGTTCGAAATTATTTACACACAGCAAAAAATATTATTCAGCATTTAACAGCACTGAGAAAACGTCTCGTTAATCATGGCTTATTATTTTTACTGGGAAGCGCTGATGATTATCTTCAAAATTTTATATTCGGCTTAGAACCCAACTGGTTATGTGAAACGCAAGATCACGAATCGTATTCGCCATTATTATCTGCGATAGAATGGAAAAGTTATTTAGAAAAATCCGGATTTTTAACCTCGCAACCTTCCTATGAATTAGGCGGATCTGAATCAGAAGGGATGTTTCTACTTTCAGCACAATCAATGCTATCGGATGACAAACTCGAAAAGTTACATGTATTAGAAAATGAAGTTGACAATAAAATTTTGGTATTCACTTTTGAAAATGCGTCTGAAATTTTATCTCAACTACAATTAAAATCTTCGTTAAACACGCTTTCAATACCTAATGCATTATCCGAAAATGCACAAATTGAATTTTTTACCCAAGCATTTAAAGCGTATCATCAACATTTACAATTGCTACGTATCGTTTGCGTATTCAACAGTCATGTACCGGATGAAAATGCTCGTTTATGTACCTTACTCAGTGGGTTGATCAAGGCCATTCATGCAATTAAATGGCACACCATTCCACAATTCATGTTGATAACACAAGATGCTATACCCACGAAATACTCGCATGCCAATAATCCCGCACAATCTATGCTGTGGGGTTTTGGTCGCGTTATTCAAAATGAATATAAAAACTTAAATTGTAAGTTAATCGATATTCAAGGACAAATAACAGAAAAATTAATAAATAAACTTGCATCAGAAATACGCATTGCCGATCATGAACAGGAAATCATCCTCACTGAACGTGGTCGATATGGTTTTAAAGTTGAAGAAATAGAACCTTTTCTAGAAAGAAAAACGACGCATCAAAATTACTTTCTTGATTTTAAGCGTTCGGGATCACTTAAGAATTTGTGTTGGTCACCCGCGCAAAACATACCATTGCTCCCTGATGAAGTACGTTTAAAACCCATTGCGACTGGGTTGAATTTCAGAGATCTCATGTATGCCATGGGATTAATTCCTGATGAAGCGGTTGAAAATGGATTTTTGGGTGCAACACTCGGCATGGAATTTTCAGGAGAAGTGCTCGCAGTTGGCGACGCAGTCACAGATTTCAAGATAGGTGATCGTGTGATGGGTTTTGCACCAGCAAGCTTTGCCACCATGACCGTCACCAAAGCCCATGCCATTACGCATTTACCACAAAATTGGACGCATGAAGAAGCCGCTACAATTCCTATTGCATTTTTTACTGCTTACTACGCACTCCATCACTTAGCGCATATGCAGGCAGGAGAACGAGTTCTTATTCATGGCGCCGCCGGCGGTCTTGGAATTGCAGCTATACAAATTGCCAATCATATTGGAGCGGAAGTTTTTGCCACAGCAGGATCAGCTTCAAAGCAGGATTTTCTGAAACTGATGGGTGTACCTCATCGATATGATTCTCGATCTTTACACTTTGCCGATGAAATATTAAGAGATACTAACGGTGAAGGTGTTGACGTTATTTTAAATTGCTTAGCAGGTGAGGCGATTACTGCGAATCTTTCAATCATCAAACCATTTGGGCGCTTTTTAGAAGTCGGCAAAAGAGATTTTTTTGCAAACAGTAAAATGGGATTAAGGCCATTTAGAAATAATATTAGTTATTTCGGTATCGATGCAGACCAACTGCTAATCGAAAAGCCTGTTTTATGCGTCAAACTATTTAGGGACATGATGCGGTTATTTGAAAATAATTCTTTAACGCCACTACCGTGTCGTATATTTGGAACTAAAAATATTGAAGATACTTTCCGTTATATGCAGCAATCCCGACATATCGGCAAGATTGTGGTTAAGTTAGATGAATCTGAATTAAGAAATACTATTTTACAAACTCGCGAAATTAGTAAGTTAGCTTTATCGTCCGATGCCACTTATCTAGTCACAGGTGGTCTACGTGGATTTGGTTTAGAAACTGCAAAATGGCTAGCGCAAAAAGGTGCGCGTCATTTGGTTTTAGTGGGGCGCAGTGGAACGGTGGATGATGAAACACGCAAAGCATTCGATCAATTACAAATGAACGGGGTTGCGGTAACGGTTTATGCTTGTGATGTAAGCGATACTGATGCAGTTAAAAAAATGATTGAGTCGTTTGCGACGAATCCCTTTCCATTAAAAGGCATTGTTCATGCCGCTGCTATTTACGAAGACGCGCTGATTCAAAATCTAACTGATAAAAAAATACAAGCAGTTATTCAATCAAAAGCAATCGGGGGCTGGAATCTACATTGCGCAACTGAAAAATTAAAATTGGATTTCTTTGTTGCTTATTCTTCTGTAACAACCCTATTCGGCAACTCAGGCCAGGCCAGTTATGTTGCTGCTAATACCTATCTTGAAAGCTTGATAAGCTATCGTCATCAACGAGGATTGCCTGGCTTATTTATTGCATGGGGTCCAATTGCTGATGCAGGCTACTTAGCAAGAAACGAAAAAATTAAAGATATGCTTGTCAATAAATTAGGTGATCAATTATTAACTACGCATGAAGCTTTTGAATTTCTTGAAAAATTGATGCAGACGGATGTTGCTGGCGTGTCAGTTGCAAATCTCAATTTTCGAAAAATGCATCGATCGGTTCCTATCTTGTCTTCACCAAAATATAATTGGATCATCAGCAAGGAAGACCTTACAAATGGCGCGTCCACAGATTCATCGTTAGATGTTCGAAGTTTAATTTCAGAAAAATCAGAACGGGAAGCCATAACAATCATAGGTGATTTATTATCGAATGAAATTTCAAGAATTTTACAATTACCTGCCGACAAGTTAGATAAAAAAATGTCGTTAATTAATTACGGCATGGATTCTTTGGTGGGCGTTGAACTCGCCCATGCCATTCAAGATCGCTTTTCCGTTCAACTGCCAGTGATGAGCTTATCTCAAAACATTCATATTGATGCGATTTCTGAGAGAATTTTTGAAGCGCTACAGGATCATAACAATCAATCCAACCAGCCTGATGAAAATACTGTTACCATTGACAAAAATATTTCTACAGCACATGAACCAATAATGAATAAAATTGAAGAAACAATGGATTCCACAGTATGATGTCCAAAGAAGAAATATTACAATTAGCACTTCAAAATAAGATTCAAAAAGACAATAAAAAAACGGACACGAAAGTTTTTTTACACAACCCGACGGAATATGACGATTATGAAAAATATTGTCAATTTGAAAATTATGCCAAATATAAACTTCTAAATAGCAAAAAAAAATTTATTGAAAACCTCAATGTTGTGTATCCCTTTTTTATATCGCATGATGAAATAGGTTCAGCAACTACAGTTATTCAAAATAAACAGTATATCAATTTTTCTAGTTACAATTATTTAAATTTGAATGGTGATGCCAGGGTATCACTCGCCGCTAAAAATGCGATTGATCAATGCGGCACGTCGTGTGCTGCAAGTCGCGTAGTTGCTGGTGAAAGACCAGTTCACAGAGCACTGGAATCTGCAATAGCCAATCTTTATAAAGTAGATGACGCGGTTGTGTTTGTTAGTGGGCATGCTACAAATATTTCTACGATTAGTTATTTATTTAATTCTAAAGATTTAATTCTACATGATCAGTTCATTCACGACAGTATACTTCAAGGTATATTTCTTTCTGGCGCTTCCCGTCTTTCATTTCCCCATAACAACTGGGAAGCATTGCAAGAAATTCTAGATAAAAACCGCCATAATTTTGAGCGCGTTTTAATTGTAATTGAAGGTATGTATAGCATGGATGGTGATTTTCCCGATCTGCCAAAATTTATTGAACTTAAAAAGAGATACCAAACTTTTCTAATGATCGATGAAGCGCATTCACTAGGTGCTTTGGGTAAAAATGGCTGCGGGATAGGAGAACACTTTAATATTAACTTCAATGATGTCGATATCTGGATGGGAACATTAAGCAAGACATTGGCTGGATGCGGCGGTTATATTGCCGGCTCAAATGCATTAATAGAACAACTCAAATATGGGGCCTCAGGATTTGTCTATAGTGTTGGTATCTCTCCTCCCTTGGCTGCCGCATCACTCAAAGCTTTAGAAATTATGCTGCTAGAACCCTATCGCGTATCGCAATTACAAACAAGGGGTAATCAATTTTTAGAAACAGCGCGGAATGCTGGTTTTAATGTTGGGTTATGCCAAGGTTACAGCATCATTCCAATCATTTGTAGCAATTCAAAGAAAGCTATTCAACAATCAGATTCATTACTCAAACAAGGCATCAATGTGCAACCGATTATTTATCCAGCAGTTTCTGATAATCGGGCAAGATTACGGTTTTTTATTTCGAGCGCGCATACGGAAGAGCAGATTCATTTCACCATAAAAAAATTATTAGAAGTAGCGTGACGGACACTGGCGCTATCAATGCACCCAAAAACATGGGTAGATTCAAAAGTACGCTCAAAGACCAGGCAGTCTGGTTGAAAAAATAAAAAATAAGACTAATCACCAATCCTAAAACCATCGTATTTACAAAACCTTTTGATCTTTTTTCTCGAAATGCAAAAGGTATCATTGTGAACATAAGCATTAAGGAAAAAAACGGCAATAAAATCATCTGCCACAGTCGAAATTGATAATTTTTAGAACTCAAACCCATTTTTTTTTGCATCTTGATAATTTGATACAATTGCAATAAGCTCAATCTTCTTTGCGATTTTGATAATAGCTTCAAACTTACCGCATCCGGAAACAAATCGGGCCAAGATAATTTAGGCAAATATTGTTGAGTAACCGCATTTTTATTATAGTTTTTTACTATGACGGATTGAAGCTGAGATGTATTTCCGAAAGTTGCCTCTTTGACCTCATACAATTTTTTAATGCCTGATTTCTTTAGATCGAAGATAGTGATGTCATACAGTTTATTTCCAGGAACTTTTTTGATAGTGATAATATTATTTTTTTCTTTCATCCAGACTGAATGAAAAGAAACTGATTTTAATCCTATCTTTTCACTAAAGTTGTATCCCATCGGACCAAGATAGGAAATCAAAATAAACCCAACAATGGCCAACACAATTGCTGGCAGAAAAATAAGTTTAATAAAATCAATTTGCGAAAGACCAGACGCTTGTAACACCACAAGCTCATTATTTTGAGCGAACAATGTGAATGCCATCAAGGTACCAACGGCGATGACAGCAGGATAAATGTTACTCAGAAACCAAGGGATCTCGCACACTACATAAATAAAAATTTGCTGTTGTTTCCAACCATTTGCTATCATTGACGGCGACCAAAGAATTACTGAGACAATTAAAAACATCGATGCTGTGATTACAGCAACTAAAATAACAAGCGAAAATAGACGCTTCCAAATATAAGCTTGGATTAAACTAACACCCAATCGCTTTTACTCCTCTCCCTTTAAGAATTACCCACACAGTACCGTTAATAAATATTATAAAGCTTAGGATCTCAAACCCAAACCATAACGGCAACTCTCCTGCTACTAACATGTTTTTCATTATGGATGACAAAATAGAAAAACTTAGGAAACAACCAATTGCCAAAATTGTATTCAAATAAGCATTCTTTCTGGTAGAACCGCCGCAAAATGGAAAAACAAAAAATAATGCGGTCAACGGTAGAAAACCGGTAAAAAGTCTCCATCTGAGTTCAACTTCTGATTTGAACCCTGGCTCAGACAATAATTTTTCAGTACTGAATGCTGCTATTGTAAAACTCGGCGCAACTTCTTTAGCGTTCAAACTAAGTAAACCATTTTTAAAATTCAGTTTTTCAATGGATTTATTCTGGGAATCCAAAACATCTTTCCATCCATCATGCATTATTAAAAAATTTTTGTTTTTAAATTCTTTGATTGAATAATGGGATGCATAAGTAAGCGAATCATGATTTTTATTTAAAGATATCAACAGAAGCTCTTTTTTATTATCAAAAAATACTTCTTTGTTTTTTCCCAAACTGTAAAATTTGCCGGGTTTAATATACTTAAGCGACTTTACGGTTGTATGCTGAGTCAGCATTTGAAAATCTGCCAAGGATTTTGGCACGATAAAAAAGCTTAAAAACAAGGTGATTCCAGTTAATATAAGAACTGGGATTGAAGCAAATAAAAAAAGTTTTTTCCAAGAAACACCACATGAGAACATCGCAACCAATTCGTTTTGAACAGAAAGCTGTCTAAAAGCCGTAAAAATCCCTCCGAAAATGCTCATTGGAAGAATAAGCAGCATGAGATTCGGAGAAATGTAAAATAATAACTTGGCAACTGTCGTAAAACCAATATATCCATCAGCTGCTTTATTCAAAAATCCAGATATGTAGTTTGCTAGCAATGCAAAAAAGAGCGCGCCAAAAAAGATGGCTAAATACAATAGAATTTCGCGAATAAGATAGTGACAAATTTTCATTGACACAAAATACCAGAGGTGTTTTTCAGCTCAATGTCTTCCAAACTACGCTGCTTCGTTTCTGGAATCCAAAAATAAGTAAACACCACTGCCGCACAGCAGACGAATGCATACATGCCGAAAGTGATTGATGCACCAACAGTTTCGAGCAGCGATAAAAAAGTGAGTGAAACAACAAAATTTGCTAACCATTGTATGGCGGTTGCAATACTCATTGCTTGACCACGCACGGATAACGGAAAAATCTCGGAAATAATTAACCAAAATAAGGAGCCGACGCTGATGCAATAGCCAATAATAAACGCAATCATCGCAATTAACAGCATCGTTCCTTGCCATGCGTGATGAATACCGATATGAAATAACAAAGATAAAATACCGAGACTGGTTGCAGCAATAATGGAACCCGTGATTAATAACACGCGTCTGCCGAATCGATCGATGATTAATGCGGTCACCACTGTCATTGCCGTGTTTACCAAACCCATATAAAACGTCAGCAAAATATCGGATGAGACTGAATGAAACCCGGCTTTGTTAAAAATAAATGGGCCATAATACATGACAACATTAATACCAAAAAATTGCTGAAAAATGCCTAATGCGATGCCGATTGTTAATAATTTGCGATACGTTCGATTATGAATTAATGCGCGAAAACTGCCGCCCATCGGCGCAATTTGTTGGATTTTTTGTAATTCATTTTCAGAAGTCGCGTGATCGTAAAATTGTGTAAGCACTTTTTTCGCTTGTTTTATACGGCCTTTCATTACTAACCACCGTGGTGAACGCGGCATGAAGTATGTGCCAATACCCAAAATAATGGCGGGAATAATGCCTAATAAAAACATGTCGCGCCAATTGTGCGTAAAACTCAAACGATAATCGATTCCGTATGCAATCGCTTCGCCGCCTGTGATAGCAACACCATTTAACAATACGAAAAATCCGCGAAAACGGGCGGGCGAAATTTCAGAAATATAAAGTGGTGCTACATACGAAGAAACACCAATGGCCAATCCCAACATAAAACGCGCAGACATAAGCTGCGCAATTGATTCTGAAATGGTGCCCATCAATGCGCCAGTGGTATATAATAACGCAGCGAGCAGTAACAACGATTTTCGACCGTAAATATCAACCGTTTTACCGCTGGTCACAGCGCCGAAAAATGCGCCGAGCACAGTCAAAGAAACAATCCATTCGTTTTGTGCAGTGGTAGTATGAAAAGTATGATCGATGAAAATAAGTGCGCCTGCGATATTACCGGTATCATATCCAAATAATAATCCAGCGGAAGCAGCGACTGTTATGGCAAGCAGTAAATATTTATTGGTATCTATGAGTCGTCCGTGCATGTTGAGAAACCATAATGAAACTGCTAATGCATATCACTGCATTTATCCAATCGCGCTTTGTTTATGCAGGTGATCAGCTACCCATATTTTAATAAGCGATGTTCTGGTGACGCCAATTTTTGCAGCTTCAACATCCAGCTCATCCAAAATGTTTTTGGGAAAATCAATCGTAATTCGCTGCGTTGGATAACATGCTTTTACTGATTTTAAATCAAGATGCTCAGTGACATCATCTTGTTCAAAAGCAGCGTCAAAATCTGCTGCGGATATTTTTTTATGTTTTGATGTGTTCATGATAAATCACCTCTTCTGCTTTTCGGCTGCGACGCGCGACCTTGCCTCTTCCAGGCTGATTCCATGTTTCTGCTTATTGCTCGCAGATTTATTTTTATCGAATTCAAATTCCATATTAATATTATATTAAAATGATATTAGTTTTGCAAATTAAAAATGGGGTTGTCTTTGAACACTTCAACCATTGACTCTCTCAGCAGCTTATGCAAAAGTTCAGAGCTATGAACAACACTCATATTCAAAAATCACCTGCATTTTTTCTTCCGAACATTTTAGATTATGTGCGAATTGTATTATTAATTTTTGTCGTATTTATTTTTCCAATTGATCCATGGCTGGGAATTGGATTATATGTTGTGAATTCGGTTCTGGATATGTTGGATGGCACGCTCGCGCGCTTATTGAATCAGCAATCTAAATTAGGTGCATTGTTAGATTTTTCGATAGACCGTGCAGCCATTACTATTTTGCTCGCAGGATGTATTTGGATAAATCCGCATTTATTTATTTTATTTGTTGCAGTGATGGCATTAGATATTGCGAGCCACTTTGCGGTTTGTTATGCGAATGCCTATCATAATGGCTCACATTTACAGTTTATCTCCCAAGGATCGCAATTGCTGACTTGGTTTTCTCAAAAAAGTTGGGTGCGTTATTTGATTTGCACGAGTCACGATCTTTTTTTTGGAATTTTTGTTGTGAATTTTCTTGCGCCGTCTCATGATTGGTTTATTTTATGGATTTTACTCAGTCCGGGAATGTTGCTGAAAACGTGGATTCATTTGGAACAGTTTTATTTGAGTGCACAATTTGCAGCGAACAATTAAAAAACCCGCTTTGGTTTTTCACAAAGCGGGCTTGTAGAAATTAACCACTACTTGCTGCAGAACTGGCAGCTGAGCTTGGCGCTAGAGCCGATGCAATGGCATTGGCTGAAGAAGCGGTATTATTTGCAGTAATGCCGTTAATAGAGTTACCAGCAGTACTACCCTGATCACCACCAGCCTTACCACTTTGATCACCACCGGCCTTACCACTTTGATCACCACCACCCGCAGCAGCGAAGACACCAACATGGACATCAGCAGTATTTTTATCGTTGGTGGTAGTAATGGTGGTTGAACCAACTATCTGACCCGCGGGATTTACAACTTCAACCTCATAAGTTCCCTTGCGGTCCGGCAAGGAGTTAAAAACCCAAGATCCCTGTGAAGTTGTTACTGGCCCAAGCACAGCCCCAGTGCTCGTATCACGAACCTGCACAGTCGCATTATATACAGTTTGTCCATTTGCATCATAAACAGTTCCAGCAACTATTCCATAACTAGCCAAAACCCCCATCGAACACCCCAACAACAAAATAAAAACTCCTAATTTTAGTAAACGAGATATTTTTTTCATAATGATTTCCCTTCAATAATATTTTAATCACGCAAACCGTTTACCAAATGCCAAACGAGCACCGTAAGTGACGGGTCCACGCACCCAATTCGATCCGCCTAAGTTGGTTGCATAGAATGTCAGTGCAGCTGGTAGTTTTGCAAATGGCATAAATGAAACACCGCTTGACCACATGCCGGAAGTGTAATCCGCAATTAAATTCATGCGTTTGGTAATTCCCAATGCGGCGCTGCCATACATTGATACTTTGCTATCATTATTCGTTTGAAACGCGGTTGGCGAAACAAATGCGCCGGTACCTGCACCAAACGTCACCGCCAATGGAATCATCACATTGGAAGTATTAATCAACGGCATTAATTGTGTGATCGATCCATAATAAGAACGCGACGTTTTTTTAAAAGCGCCCCAACCCACTGCGTTTGCTGAACCCAAAGAAACCGCGGTCGATGGCGTAAACCAACGAAAGAGTTGCGCAGACACGTTACCATTTTGGTCGAAGTTATGATTGTAGTAACCCAATGAGTCGATCAAGGTGGCAACTGTCAAACCGACATATTTTTCGCCGTTACCTACACCAACACCGACAACTGCATTACCATCCGCGCTGCCAGTACCAGGCCAACGAGGCACTGCACTGATACCTGCAAAAACGGTATTTTGATCTGCACCAAAACCGGCTGGTGCGAATAGCGAAACACCTGCTGGAATTAACCAAGGATGCGGATTAGAATCCGACGCTTTTGCTGGAGGTGATGCAGGTGTCAACATTCCTGAAAATCCAGATTCTTGTTCACTGGGTGGTTGATATGCAATTGCGGATGCAACTGCGCTTGTCGTTGTCGCGCTGGTGACAGCAGCATGGTGTTGTGCAAATGCTGATGCGGAAACTAATCCTAATGCAGCACCGAAAATTAATTTGTTCTTCATGATATCCCTCTCAAAAATTCCAAAGAACGCATCATAGCCTGAAATGTACGTGATGATCAATCAGTAGCTCGCACGGTAGTGCATGTCTTTATACACAATATGTGTATAGTCAAGCGATGCAGTTGAGATTGTGCAATAAACACAGCTAATTAATATTTATGTATAAAATTAAAAAGAGGTGAGTTATGAGTTTCGTGAAATAAAAATACAAGTCTAATCTCTTTTTTTGTACGCAAGAACAACGTCGAACACTGGATAAACTATAACGCTTTTGCCTTTTTTAATACGATTTAGAAGCCGTAACTCTTCTAATTCTTTTAATGCGTGAGAAATATTGGATGACGATTTACCGGTTTTACGACACAAAATTGACGTTGAACAATGTTCATTATTAGCGATGACGGTCAATATTTCTTCTTGCATGTTTGATAAATTTTTCTGTCTGAATCGTTCTTTAATCAAATTGTCGATCAATGGCTTTGCAATATCCAATGAAATTTTGTCAACCAAGTCTCCGATATGCAGCACACTCAACATACGCGACAGCAATCCAAATACATAACGCAATCGACCTTTTGTTAATTTATGTAGATAAAGCATCACAGACCAATCAATTGGCAATTCCACATTATCATTCATCCGAAAATGTTCTACCCTGCGTGAAATTAAATCTTTAAATTCGTTTTCACCCAGTGGTTCAATGAATACTTCATGACTTAAGATGTCGTCTAATCTATCTACGCTTTGTGCTATAAAAGAACATAATCCAATATCACCGACGAGAATCCAGCTGATTCCATCGGTTTGCATATAATCTCGCAATGCATTAAATAAATATTTTAAGTGTTTTTCTTCATGGACAATGCCAACATCCAGGTTATTGAGTTGAATGAGTAATCCATTTTTAAAACCGAGCATTTTTGTGATTTGCGCTAATTCTTCCAAATGTTCACCCAGCACTTGACTTGGAACAATAATTGGCTGCGTTACAACTCCTGGTGTTTTACTGTAATTGACACCAGCGCTAAACCCAGCGGCGCCTATCTGTGCACCAAAGGAACGGTAAACTTCGGCGATGCGATTGGATATTGCTTTTGCGTCTTTCCATTGCTTGTTATCTCGAACACTTTTTTCAAAATCAATCTCTAAGCCACGAACCACATTAGAAATAATAGCGGCAAATAACGTTTCGAGTGTCCAATCGGCCTGAACACGAATTTCTTTTTGAGGTGTAAAATACAGTTTTTTTTCTACTGCACTAAAACGCATCAAGTTAGCAAAAGAGGTTGTACCAACACCCCTAGCCCCTTCAATAACAAGATTAACGTTTTTTCCGGCTAGCACATTACTGCATATTCGAATTTTTTCAGCTTGACCCACATACAAACTGAGTGTTTTTTGTTTGATAGGATCTTTATCTAACGGGTTATCTTCAAAACCAAGCCCTTCCCAATCCACCGAATTAATCCTCTGTTGAAAATTGTTGATTAAATTATATCAATTGATATAAAATTGTCAATTGATTTTTTTAAATAGCAATATTCAACGTACAAAAACAGCCGGGGTGACTTTCCTTGTTTTAATGATAGTTTATGTATATACTATACTTAAATTAAGGAAAGTTTATGAATGAAGTAGAAATGTTGGCGCAGCTGATCGATGAATTTCGAGACAAGTTGCAACGAGAAGCCATTATTCCCAGAACGATTTCTTTTCCCGCTGCCGACAACAAAATCAAAGTGGCTGTCGGTATGCGACGCACTGGAAAGACGTCGTTTATGTTTCAAACGATTGCCTCCTTGCTCGAAAAAAAGATTTCGATCACTCAAATTCTTTATCTGAATTTTGAAGACGATCGATTGATGCCATTGACGCGTGAGCGTTGCGCGAAATTAATCGATGCATTTTATACATTGTATCCTGAAAATCATGATCGACCTTGTTATTTATTTTTAGATGAAATTCAAATGGTGCCCGATTGGGCAATTATCGTACGGCGCTTTTATGATAGTAAAAACACGCAAATTTATTTATCAGGCTCATCCGCAAAATTACTGAGCAAAGAAATTCATACCAGTTTACGCGGACGCTCATTGGCAACCGAAGTATGGCCGCTTTCTTTTCACGAATTTTTAACGGCGAAACAAGTCAATATTAATGCGGAGTTATTTTCAAAAAAAACACAAGATCAATTTAAAAAATATTTTCATGATTATCTGATGTGTGGTGGATTTCCAGAAGTGGTTAATTTTGACACTGAAACACGCATAAAAACGCTGCAAGAATATATTGATGTGGTGATTTATCGCGACATCGTTGAGCGTTATGAAGTTCGCCATGTTGCATTATTAAGATATATGATTTTTTTTGTGATACAAAATAGCGGCGCACCATTTTCAATTAATAAGTTTTATAACGATGTAAAAACGCAGGGATATAAAATCAGTAAAGATGTTTTGTATGAATATATGCAATATATAGAAGATGCCTATTTAGCTTTTTCAGTAGGATTGTATGATCGTTCGGTGCGAAAAACACAAACGAATCCAAAAAAAGTGTATGCGATCGATACAGGCTTGATCAATGCAATGACGTTAAATGCGCAATTTGATTTTGGAAAATTATTTGAAACTATTATTTTTATTGAGCTAAAACGACAAAGTTGCAAAATAAATTATTATTTGACTGAAGAACGTTTTGAAGTTGATTTTGTCGCGCAATCATTGCTGGGTCAACAAAAATTAATTCAAGTGTGTTGGGATGTGTCTGATGAAAAAACGTTGGCGAGAGAGCAGCGCGCATTGGATGCCGCGAAAAAGGAATTAAACATAGATGGCGAGATTATTACGCTCGAGAGTTACTTGAAGAAAGGTGTGTAAAAAAATCCGCTTTGATTGCCACAAAGCGGGCTTGTAGAAATTAACCACTACTTGCTGCAGAACTGGCAGCTGAGCTTGCTGTTGTACCTGCTGTGATACCATTGGTCTCTGAAGCGACGCCGGCAACGGTAAAAGCGTTGGCTGATTTGCCAGCTGCTTTTTGCGCATCGTTGCCACCATCACCAGTAGCTGCAACCGGAGGAACTAACGTGTTGGCAGCCGATAAAAGAGCATCTCTGTACGCGGTGCCCGCCAAATCAGGTGAATTCGCAAGTTCGGTAAGCATGTCAGCCATTTCTTGTTTTGCGGCTTGAATCGTCGCATTAGCATCAGCCATAGACTCACCTTCTACTGTTACCTTATCACCTTTAGATGTAAATGATCCCTTTCCATTTTTTTCATGCCTACTTATCGCAATGCTTCCAATAGTTGCCTTACCATTATCAAAACTGAAGCTGACTTGGCCTTCCGTCTTGTCTGGATTTTTAAAATTTAACGACAATTTTTTTGGTTGACCACCTTTCGCTGACATTTTTACACTACTTCCATCGTCTCCCTTAGCGCCCATGCTTTTTTCATCGGCTTTGACATGCATATGATAGGATTTAGCCAAAACCCCCATCGAACAACCCAACAATAAAATAAAAAGTCCTAATTTGAATAAATGAGATATTTTTTTCATAATGATTTCCTTTCAATAAATTTTAATCACGCAAACCGTTTACCAAATGCCAAACGTGCGCCGTAAGTGACGGGTCCACGCACCCAATTCGATCCGCCTAAGTTGGTTGCATAGAATGTCAGTGCAGCTGGTAGTTTTGCAAATGGCATAAATGAAACACCGCTTGACCACATGCCGGAAGTGTAATCCGCAATTAAATTCATGCGTTTGGTAATTCCCAATGCGGCGCTGCCATACATCGATACTTTGCTATCATTATTCGTTTGAAACGCGGTTGGTGAAACAAATGCGCCGGTACCTGCACCAAATGTCACCGCCAATGGAATCATCACATTGGAAGTATTAATCAACGGCATTAATTGCGTGATCGATCCATAATAAGAACGCGACGTTTTTTTAAAAGCACCCCAACCCACTGCGTTTGCAGAACCTACAGAAACCGCAGTTGATGGTGTAAACCAACGAAAAAGTTGCGCTGACACGTTACCGTTTTGGTCGAAGTTATGATTGTAGTAACCCAATGAGTCGATCAAGGTGGCAACTGTCAAACCGACATATTTTTCGCCGTTACCTACACCAACGCCGACAACTGCATTACCATCTGCACTGCCAGTGCCGGGCCAACGAGGTACTGCACTAATACCTGCAAAAACGGTATTTTGATCTGCACCAAAACCGGCTGGTGCGAATAGTGAAACACCTGCTGGAATTAACCAAGGATGCGGATTAGAATCCGACGCTTTTGCTGGAGGTGATGCAGGTGTCAACATGCCTGAAAATCCAGATTCTTGTTCACTGGGTGGTTGATATGCAATTGCGGATGCAACTGCGCTTGTCGTTGTCGCGCTGGTGACAGCAGCATGGTGTTGTGCAAATGCTGATGCGGAAACTAATCCTAATGCAGCACCGAAAATTAATTTGTTCTTCATGATATCCCTCTCAAAAATTCCAAAGAACGCATCATAACCCAAAATGTACATGATGATCAATCAGTAGCTCGCACTTCCGTGCTACTGAAAGTGCATTAGCGTTCACACTGCCGTGCGAGCTACTGAAAAAATCGATCGACTACCATCGCAACAAATAACAACATCAAATACGTAATTGAAAAACGAAACATGAGCAATGCGACTTTCGCATCATCCGTGCGCATTAAACGAATGGCCCAATAAATAAAACGCGCGCCCAATAAAATGGCGGCAATTAAATAAATCCAACCAGACATGCCAATAAAAAACGGCAACAGCGTAACGACAAATAATATAATTGTGTAAACAAGAATATTTATTTTTGTGTGTCGAATACCGTGCGTCACTGGCAACATCGGCACATCTGCTTTTGCATATTCATCGACACGATGAATTGCCAACGCCCAAAAATGCGGTGGCGTCCACACGAAAATAATTAATAATAAAACAATCGCGCCGAGACCGACATGACCCGTCATTGCCACCCAACCCAACAACGGCGGTGATGCCCCTGCTAATCCGCCGATCACAATATTTTGCGGCGTGGCATGTTTTAAATACATGGTGTAAATGCCTGCGTATCCAATTAGCGCTGCAAACGTTAATAGTGCTGTCAGCGTATTTACAAATTCAATTAAAATAAACATACCTGTCACACACAAAATACTCGCAAAAATAATGGCATTTTTCGTGCTGATATTACCTGTTACGATGGGGCGATGTTTCGTGCGATGCATAATGCGATCAATGTGTTTATCTACTAAATGATTCACTGCTGCGGCACTGCTTGCCACCAATGCGATACCAATATTTCCTAATAAAAAAATCAGCCATGAAAAATGATCCGGTGTTGCCAAACACATGCCAACCATAGCAGTTAACATCATCAGCAATACCACGCGCGGTTTGCATAATGTCAAATAGTCACGAAACACTGATAAATTCAGTGAATGAATTGGATTTGCTTTTGCAGAAATTCTCATGTCATTGCCTTTCTTGAAGCATGTAAATTAAAAATAATCGTCACCATCATTAACATCATGGCAGCTGCCGTGAGATTGTGCGCAACTGCGATTGACAGCGGCAGTTGAAATATCACATTGAGCGCGCCTAATAAAATTTGCACGCAAAGCAATGCCAGCAAATAATAGGTCGATTGCATTCTGATACAGAAAAATAGGCATAAAAATGCGGCGCTCACGACCAACGCACTCCAACGATGTATTGCAGAAATACCTTGATACAATAATCCTGCATAATGACTACTGGTCCAACCACCTAAAATAATCTGTAAAAACAGCAATAAAAAACAAATCCAGGCGAATGCAACTAATTTTTTGCCTACAAAGACGCGTGGAGGCGCGATTTTTTTTTCTCGTAACGATAAATAAATCAAGCACAGCAAAGATAAAATGGCGAGACCGACAAACAAATGTTGCATGACAATAAACGGCGATAATTTTAATGTCACCGTCCACATACCCAACAATACCTGATAAATCAGCAACGCAATTAATCCGATCGAATACACTAAAAATTGACGACCTTTATCGCTGGAAATCATCGCTGTTAACACGGCAACAAGCAAAATCACTGCACCCAATGCACCCGCGATGTAACGATGCCCCATTTCAATTTGTGCTTTTTGAATATTAATCTGCGCACCAACGGTGGGTTGCGACACAATTAATTTTCCATAACACGCAGGCCAATCAGGACAACCCAAACCTGCGTTCGATAATCGTGTAAATGCGCCAATACCAATCACGCAATACGTTAAAAAAACCGCTAGCAACGTAAAACGCATCAACCACCGTGTTAATGTCATATTGTTGCTCCTGCTTCTGCCGCGTGAAATGGTCCATTAAATACTTTGACTGAAATTTTTTTAATGGGAAATTGTGATAAAAATAATTTGTCGTGTGTTAATGCATCGACAAACCATTGCGATAAACTTTCAATCGTAATATTTTCCAATGGCATTAAAATCACATCGCTTTTTAATAACCACATGGATTCTTGATTGAATGTAATTTGGTAATGCTGATCATCGTCTTCGATTTTTAAATACGGTGATTTTGTCGGCATTAAACAATGCAAACTGAGTTGTCGACAGAGTTGTGATATTTTTTCTGCCACATCACGATAATCAAACGTAATGCCGGGCGCTTGTAATTCTGCGGTTAAAATAACTTCTAACGTGTAATTATGTCCGTGCAATGGTTCGCGATCAGTTGCAGAAAAAATCGTGAAATGGCCGGCGGAAAATTTGAATTTTCCTTGGTTGAAATATAATGTGGTTTGTTGCTTCATAAAACCCTCACCCTAACCCTCTACCAAAGGGAGAGGGAATAAATATTCATAATCGCACCAACTGATTCATCGTTTCAAAACCTATTAAATCAATTTCTATATTTTTCGATAATCCCATTACTTTAAATAATTCGCCCATTTCGCTGGGATGGGTTAATTTTATGATTTGTTGATTTTGTGCGTGATTCGCAAAAGATAATAACCCAGTGTTTAACAAAAATGCAGCCTGATTCGTAAATCCCACCACATCAAAATGATTATCGCTCGCCGCTTCTGCCACTGCCGTAAAATCAACATGCGCAGTAATGTCTTGAATGCCGGGGAAAATAAGCGGATTTGTGTGTGCATGATGCTGATAATGACACATCAGCGTGCCCATCGAACGATCGGGATGATAATATTCGTGCCGTGGAAATCCATAATCCATGATCAACACTACGCCGCGTGATAAAGATTCTGAAATACTTTTTATCCAACCGGTCAAATATAAATTAATTTCTGACGTATAATTTTCTTCAAAATGAATTTGATATTTTTCCAGTTGCGCAATTAATTCAGGATTTGAATTTTTTGCAATGCAATTGACGAGCGCATCATTTTCAATGGTCACTGCCAATTCTTGAAACCCATTTTTATAAATAAATGGGTGCACTGGCATTGCATCTAATACTTCATTGGCAAGCACAACACCTTCGATTTGTTTTATCGGTAATTCCGTTAACCAAATCACACGATCGATATATTCGGGAATTGTTTGTTGAATCGTTTCTGTTTGCACGGATTTCAAAAATGCACTTAATTCCAAAATGTAATAATGATTCGGCAATTGATTTCTTTCTTTCAGCGCACACAAAATATCAGCTGCCATGATGCCGCTGCCTGCGCCGAATTCTAAAATATCACCGCCGTTTAATTTTTCTAATACTTGCGCGCATTGATTCGCAACACAATAAGAAAACAGCGATGAAATTTCAGGTGCTGTCACAAAGTCGCCGTCTTTGCCGAACTTTTTTAGGGTGTTTTTGTAATAACCCAATTGCGGTGCATACAGCGCCAGTTCCATATGACGCGAAAATGGAATGCTGCCGTTTTTTTTTATTTCTGATTTGATTTCAGATAACAACTGATCCGATAATAACTTGGCATCAGAATCTGGAATCGGTAAAGTACTCACACTCCCACTCCCACTCCCACTAACTGACCGAGATTATAAACCTATGTCACAAAAACACCACCCAGTTGTATTAATTACAGGCAGCGCGCGTCGTATCGGTGCCGCAATCGCAAACACCTTTCATTTAAGCGGTTATAACGTTGTTGTGCATTATCGTCATTCGGACAATGAAGCGCGTGCATTAGTTGAAGTGCTCAATGAACGCCGTGCAAATTCTGCTGTTGCTGTTTTTGCAGATTTAGATAATTTTGATCATTATGAAAAATTAATTCATGACAGTGTCAATCAATGGAAACGTTTGGATGTATTAATTAATAATGCATCCACATTTACGCCAACTCCCATTGGAAAAATAAATTTATCCAACTGGGATTATTTATTTAATAGTAATTTGAAAGCACCGTTTTTTTTATCACAAGCCGCTGCGCCTTTTTTAGCGGAAAACAAAGGGAATATTGTTAATATTGTCGATGTACACGCGATAACACCCATGAAAAATTATTCTGTTTACAGCTGCGCGAAAGCAGGATTATTTATGTTGACGAAATCATTGGCTGTCGAATTAGCACCGGCTATTCGTGTCAATGCAGTTGCACCGGGGAATGTGTTGTGGCCTGAAAATGAAAATGTGTATTCTGAGGCGAAAAAACAAGCGATTTTGAAGGCGACATTATTGCAGAAACAAATCAGCCCAGAAGATATTGCGGAAACGGCGATGTTTTTGGCGGGACAAGGTTCGATTACGGGGGAGATGATTTGCGTGGATGGGGGGAGGTGAGTGGGAGTGGGAGTGACTGCACCTCGACACTCCCACTCCAAACTCCCACTAACTATCCGCCCAACTGCTTCTCACGAATCTCTTGAAACGTTTTGCAGTCAATGCATTTTACGGCTGTCGGACGTGCTTCTAAACGACGAATGCCGATTTCCGCACCACAATCTTCGCAAAAACCATATTCACCGGTATTTAATAAATCAAGTGATTGTTCGATTTTTTTAATTAATTTGCGTTCGCGATCACGTGTACGCAACTCAAGATTAAATCCTTCTTCTTGCGACGCACGATCGACAGGATCTGCGTAAAATACCGCATCTTCTTTCAAGTGACCCACGGTGAGATCAACATCTTTCATTAACTGTTGTTTCCACGCGTCCAGAATTTTTCTGAAATGATCACGCTGAAAATCACCCATGTATTCTTCATCAGGTTTTGGCTGATACGGTGTAAATTCTAACGCACCTAACAACGTGGTTGCTTTTTTAGGACGTGGTGCTTCGACAAACTTAGTCATCACCACATCATAATCCGTTTTTTCAATCATCTTTTGAGTACTCTGTTTAGCTCTTGTTTTCGCTTGCGGTAATGGTGTTATCTTTTTCACGCCTGCTGTTATTTTAGGTGTTACTTTTTTTGCAACCACTTTTTGAATTGGTTTTTTAGTAACTTTTTTCACGATTTTTTTCGCGGGTGCTTTCGCCACTTTTTTCACTGTTTTTTTTACCGCTTTTTTGACAACTTTTTTTTGCGGTTTTTTTCCTGCCACTTTTTTTACTATTTTTTTAGCGGGCTTTGCAGCGACTTTTTTTAAGCCAACACCTTTCTTTACCACTTTTTGTGCTGATTTTTTAGCACTATTTTTCTTTTTCTTCACCACCATGGCTCGCTCCTCATTTCATCCAAATCCAAAAGGCTTCCTACTGCCGGTCATTCTATCTGATTTCTCAGAATGATCAATGCTCAAGTCATCACACCTTCAAACACAGACACTGCTGGTCCATGCAATTGAATCATCGCATCATCCGATTTCCAGGTCACTTGCACATCACCCCCCGCTTGATGAACTGCAACAGTTTCATTTAATAATCCGCGCTTGCGACCAACAGCAACTGCGGCACACGCACCGCTGCCACACGCTTGCGTCATCCCTGCTCCACGTTCGTAAACAGCTAATTGAATGCGATCACGCGACTCACAGTGCATAAAACCGACGTTCACACCTTCGGGAAATGCAGGATGCGCATTTAACTGTTCGCCGATCATGATCATCTCATCACGCGACATTGCTTGTGTTTGCAGAACGCAATGCGGATTGCCCACACTCACGACAGTAAATTCAAATGGTAGCATTAGATTTGTATTCGTAATAAACGGCAAACTCGCAGGATTAAAATTCGGTACCGCCATATCAACAATGACATTGTTATTATCAACACATTCTACGCGTATCAAATCACGCTTTGTTTCCAGATAAATTATTTTTTTATCGCTCAATTTTTTGGCTCGAATAAATAATCCGACGCAGCGCGCACCATTTCCGCATTGATATACTTCATTGCCATCGGAATTAAAAATGCGATACGTAAAATCCGCCTTAGGATTCGATGCTGGTGAAATAATTAATACTTGATCACACCCAACGCCATAATGACGATCGGCGATTTGCGCAATCCATGCGGGCGTGATTACAATTGATTGCGAAACCGCATCAATCACGACAAAATCATTCCCCAATCCCTGCATTTTTGTAAATCGTATGCTCATGAGTGAATGCTCGCAACGGGTGCATCATTCATCGTTTTTTTCGGCAAATATAACTCACCGTATTGTCCACAACTGGATAAAATAACGCTGGTAAATACAATAAAAATAATAATCGCTACTTTCAAAGTAGTGTCCTTGTGTTAACATAATCGGAAATAAAAACTATACCATAAAAGTGAAACTACTATGAAAACATTGGATACCCACATTATCAACCCGAAAAAAGGCAGCGTTGGCTCTGTCATTTGGATGCATGGTTTAGGCGCTGATCAGCATGATTTTGATACGCTCGTGCCTTATTTACATGACGCCGATCAATTGCCGCTCCGTTTTATTTTTCCCAATGCGCCACTCCGCGAAGTTCACATCAAACCCCACATGCCAGTGCGCGCTTGGTATGACGTGTATAGCCTCACGGATTTACATCAAGAAGATCAAGCGGGCATTAGTGCTTCGGAACAAGCGATTACACAACTCATTCAACAAGAAATCAACAATGGCGTTCCTGCCAATCGCATTTTAATTGCCGGATTTTCGCAAGGTGGCGCGATGGCGTTGTACACCGGTATGCGTCAAACGCAACCGCTTGCAGGTATTTTAGCGTTATCGTGTTATTTGCCGTTGATGCAACAACATGCAGAAACGATCGATCATATTAACAAACAAACACCGATTTTAATCGCACACGGCACAGATGATATGACCTTGCCCTGTATTGCAGGAAAAATGTCGTATGACGTTGTGCGTCAAACACATCCGAATGCACAATGGCGAGAATATCCGATGATGGGACATGAAATCGCAGCGCCCGTCGTGCACGATATTCGCGAATTTTTAACGCGCGTGTTTGGATAATTTATGGAAATTTTAGCAAAATTCTCCATTACGGATTGGCACGCGGCGATTGATCCTTTGCTACAACAAACAGCGATCACACAATTAGAAACGGGATCGATTTTATTTTTTCCGGAGCTGGCATTTGAATTAACGTCGGATGAGCAATCACTGTTATCGCCTGAATTCAGCAACAATAAAGCGAAAAATATTAGCTACGATTGCAAAAATAATTCGCTGCGTGGGATTGAATGCGATTCAATTACTCAAAAAAAAATTACCGACATGATGAGTCGATTTAATCAATACGCTTTTGGTCTCATTGAGCACTTACTTCCAAGTTATATATCGCAACTGCAAATTGCGCGAACGAGTTATCGTCCTGTTGAAATTGCAGGACGGCAAAGTCCCTCTTATAAAAAAGATGATACGCGTTTACATGTGGACGCATTTCCCAGCAATCCGGTGCAAGGTCGTCGTATTTTGCGTGTTTTTTCGAATATTAATTTACATGGGCAAGCACGTGTGTGGAATGCGGGTGAACCGTTTGAAAAAGTCGCAGAACATTTTTTACCGCAGATCAAAAAGCCATTTATTTGCGGACATTTATTAAAAGCGCTGCATGTAACGAAAAGTTTACGCACACCGTACGATCACATTATGTTGCAGATGCATGATCGAATGAAAGCGGATGTGAATTATCAACAGCAAGTTGAAAAAACACAAATTCAATTTCCAGCGAATTCGACGTGGATTGTACAAACGGATTGTGTGTCGCATGCTGCACTGTCTGGACAATATGTGTTGGAGCAAACGTTTTATTTGCCGGTGAGTGCGATGGCGGATGAGGGTTTGTCGCCGTTGCGGGTTTTGGAGAAATTCAGTGGGAGGGTGCTGGTGAAAAACTAAAACCCTCACCCTGTCCCGGGGTACCGGGAGAGGGACAGGGAGAGGGTTTTAAAATCATGAGGTCACGCGGCGTGCCGACGTTGCGCCAGAGGCCAGCATATTTTTCACCAGTCACGCATCCCTTCTCGATCGCTTTTTCAAACACGGAAGACAAGCGAAAAATGCCAGGTTTTTCGGCGTTAAATAGATTGGGATGGATAATCGCGATATTCGCGTACGTTAATTTTTTTTCGGCATTCAAATGCACGAGACCTTGCACATCTAAACTATAATCACCGTGCGGATGATAATCGGGATTGTCGACAAAAATTAAATGCGCGCCGTTTGTTTTTTTATGTACGAGTGGTTGCAATGGAAAATCGGTCCACACATCCGCGCTTAATACTAAAAAAGGATCATTACCCAGCAATGGCAACGCATTAAAAATTCCACCCCCGGTTTCTAATAATGTATCTTCGATGGAATATTGAATTTTTAAATTAAATGCAGAACCATCACCACAATGTTTTATGATTTGATCGCGTAAATGATGCACGTTGATCACGACGTCGGTAATTCCTGCGCGTTGTAATTGTGCCAATGCGTGATCGATTAATGTGGTGTCGCCAATTTTTAATAACGGTTTTGGTGTGGTTAATGTGAGGGGTTTCATGCGTTCGCCGAGGCCGGCGGAGAGGAGGATGGATTTCATGGTATGTCTCGAATAGTTAAATATTGGTACAATTTCAACTGTAGTATGCACTAGTGGATCGGCTCAGAAGCACCAGCGGAAGCTGGTGCGAAAGTTAAGTGCGTTTCTTCGTCGCTTTCGCGCCAGCTGCCGCTGGCGCTTCTGAACTGATTCACTAGTGAGTGCTAGAGTCGAAGATCAATATATTTTTTAACCCATACAGCTCGGGATATTTATCACACACTTTCATCACATACTCCAACACCCGCGGGATTTCTTTGAGATAATTATTTTTGTGATCGCGGTAATGCAAGCGTGAAAAAATACCTAAACATTTTAGATGACGTTGAAGTCCTGCGAAATCAAACCAACGCATAAATGTCGCGAAATCGACACCGTCTAATTGGTTATCATTTTTTAATTGCGTATGGAAATAATTCACCCACTGATTTATTTTTTCATCAGGCCATGCAATATAACAATCACGCAGCAGTGAAACTAAATCATAGGTAATCGGTCCGCGCACGGCATCTTGAAAATCTAAAATGCCCAATGTGTTATTTTCACACAACATAATATTGCGCGAATGATAATCGCGATGCACAAATACCACTGGTTGTTCCGCTAACGCATCAATCAAAAATTGATAGATTTTTTTTAATTGCGCTGCATCACCATCCGATAATTTTTTATCGAGATTTTTTTTAATATACCATGTATCCAGAATGGAAAACTCGCGCCAATATAATGCGGCGTCAAAATTCGGCAATACATAATTTGGCACATCGGTGCAATGTTGAATTGGTATCAACGCATCCATCGCCGCACGATATAACCTATCCGCAGAATCAGGATGAAGCGCAGACAATAATTGTTGATCGCCAAAATCCGACAATAATAAATATCCTTGCTCGACATTCTCGGCAATCACACGGGGAAATTGTGCGCGAGAATTTTCGAAAGCGCGCGCAACCGCGACATACGGATGACAATCTTCTTTATCGGGCGGTGCATCCATCACGATAAATGATTGCGTGTCGATGATTACCCGAAAATAGCGGCGAAAGCTCGCATCACCCGCAACGGGTGCGATAGAAAAAGCGGAACCGGGAAACTTCGTTGCCACCCACTCGCGCATTGCCGCCAATCGCTCGTCCGTTTTGGTGTGTGCATCAACGATATTTAGGCAATTGGGCAAAGTATTCATCTCGCATCTTTTATTGGGATCAGTATAATACAGGAGTTTTGAATCCAATGAATAGAGCGCCGTGAACAAACGAATCTCATCACTTATTTTATTTGCAACAGCGGCCGTTTTCACGAATCTCGCTTTCGGATCAAATACCATTGCAGAAGCGCTCGGCTGGAAAACGACTGCATCGCCGCATAACAAAGATGATTTGTGCGGTGGATATTATTCGCAACCGCTGTTCGTCACGCGCACACCGAATCCGCCTCCGTTTAAAACCGTGGCTGTCACGATCACTGCCAAAGGTCCTGTGATTTTTCGTGCGAATGGCGCGTCCGTTTTGCAAAAAGATGTGGTGATTACGCAACCCGGACGCATTATTCGCGCCGACAAAGCCTATATTTATCACAATAAAAAAACCGGGAAAATCACAGATATTAAATTAGTCGGTCATGTACGTGTTCAAGAAGCCGGAAAATTAATGGTGGGCACGCATGCCGATTATCACATTTCCAAAAACACGCTCACGATTCATCACGCGGCGTTTCATATCGCGGGCGAATATGAATTACTGACGGTTGCCTCACCCTTCGATGCATGGGGAACTGCAAAAAAGGTATATCGACACAGCAACGGCGATATTGATTTAACCAACGCGCAATATTCGACATGTTCCCCACAACATCCATCATGGATTATTTCTGCGAAAAAAATGCAATTAGATCGCTCGAAAAGCGAAGGTTACGCGCACAATGTGGTCATTCGCTTTAAACATATTCCAATTTTTTATACGCCCTATTATTCATTTCCGTTAAATGCAGCGAGAAAAACGGGGTTATTAGTACCTTCGATGGGTTACTCTACGACAAATGGATTTTATGCGACACAGCCTTATTACTGGAACATAGCGCCGAATTATGATTTTTTATTTACACCAGAATGGTATTCCAAACGCGGCTTACAATTGAATGGATCCTTTCGTTATTTAACCGCGAAATCAGATGGGATACTGTATGCAAGCGTCATACCGCATGATTCAGAATTTGCAGCGCAGCAGCAACACAGACTGAGCGTGAGCGCCAACAGTACAGCGCCGGGAATTGCGCCTTATATTTCAGAATTAAAGAACAGCGGTGCGAGTCGCGCATTTGTTGATTTCGAAAATAATTATGAATTTAACGATGACTGGACGGCAAAACTGTATGCGCGTTATGTGACTGATCCTTACTATACAGAAGATTTTCAATCTGAATATCTCACGCAAACCACGAACCAAATACCGAGTTTTGCAGAGTTAAATTACGCAGGTGATCATTGGAACGATACGTTTTTAATTCAAGGGTATCAAACTTTACATCCAATCCAGCAAATAAACTCATCTGCACAAAACCAATATACACGATTACCTGAATGGGATTTTAGCGCGGCATATCCGCAATTTTTATCGAAATTTAATTTTAATTTAAATGGTCAAGCGGTTCACTTTGATTATCAAAGCGCGTATTCGCCGTACACCTATCAAATGCCGATTGGCAATCGATTCCATTTACAACCATCGATTAGCCGACCTTTTAATTGGTCTTCATTTTATTTCACACCGCAATTAACAGCAGATACGACGGCGTATAATTCGCAATTAGCAACGCCGCTTGCTGGCATGCCACGCAATAATTATGATATGAACCGCACGTTGCCGATTTTTAATATCGATTCTGGCATGTATTTTAATCGATCGACTTCTTTTGATGGCAAACAATATATTCAAACGTTTGAGCCGCGCGTTTTTTACCTGTATACACCCTATTTAAATCAAAATAATTATCCGAATTTTGACACGCAATTATTGCCATTTTCGATTGCAAATTTATATACGCTCAATGAATTTTCGGGCTTTGATCGTCTACAAAATGCGAATCAAATCAGCGTTGGATTAACCACTCATTTTTTACGCGAATCCGATGCGAGCAATGTATTAACCGCACAACTCGGTGCCATCGATTATTTTGAAAAACAACGCGTATGTTTAACGCCGCAAAGTTGTCAACTCAATGATGGATCGCTATCGCCGATTGCAGGTGCACTAACGTGGAATCCTAGTTCGATGTGGTCTTTCAGCACACAAGCGGCGTGGGATACCGCATTAAAACAAATTAATAATGCGCAAGCGGGCATGCAATATACGTTTAGCATGCATCACATTGTATTGTTGAATTATCAGTTCGTGCATGGCAATCCAGACATCCCTTTCAACGCACCTGGTTTTACACCTGATTCGTCGTTATTAACGGCGGGTTTAGTGTGGCCAATTACGAAGCGTTGGGGATTTTTCGGCTATACGTATTATGATATAACAAATAAACATCCACAAAATCAGTACGTCGGTTTATCCTACAATACTTGTTGTTGGGCGCTGCGTTTTATCCTGTCGAGCGATTGGAACGGCACCACACAAATTAGCGGCGGTCATGGTTCACTCCAACGTCCTTACACCACAACGTACTATCTCGAATTTTTATTGAAAGGATTGGGTAGTGTCGGCAACAATCGCGCGGAAAATATGTTGATGTCGACTTTGCCTGGTTTTTCAGATGTTTTTTCGAATAGTGGGCATTATGGGTATGGACAAGGAGTGTAGAGAATGACGGAAATAAAAACCCCCGCGAGGCGGGGGTTAGAATATCGATGATCACGACAATCAAGATGTAGAGACCGCAACATGACAATTCCCTCCAACCAAATCATATATCAAATTAACGTGGTTGGCGCTCGGACCTCCTGAATTAATACTGTCAACTTTGCAACGATACACCTTACTATTTCCAATCTGCATGGTTGAACCAGATGCCTTGAGCCGATCACCAGAATTAATCACACTAGCCAAATTATCTGGGTATGTTGTTTGGTGTGAGTAAAATTTGGAAGTGATTTTTTGATTTAAGTTAACATTCCTCATTAAACCGAGAGATCCAACACAGCCCGGATCTGCATAATGATGACAACCCTTAACGTTTCTCTGAATCGACAATGAAAATTGAGCACTCAAGCTCTGAGCCCCGCCAGCGACCTTACTTGGAACATTGTTTACGCTAATAACTCCCGCATATGCTGACATCACCGACACTGCACAACACGCTGCAACTGCAGCAACCACTAATAATTTCTTCATCGTCATATCCTCTTTGTTATTTGGGCCTGTGAAAACTATAGTACAGATTGAGAAAATTGCTTTTTTCGGTGGAATTGGGCTTTAAAACAGTGGGTTGCATTTTCGTAACGTCGATAAATCGCGTCTGATATATGAAGCGCTGTAATTGTTTTTGTGGATCAGATAGAATGGCGCCAGTTTGTGGTTTGAATTAATGACGAGACAGTTATGATAAAACGTAGTTTAGCCTTGATTTTCAGCATTTTCTTCATGCAATACGCGATTGCAAGCCAGCCGCTCAATAGCGTCGTTGCGGTTGTTAACAGTGATGTCATCACGCAGACCGAGTTAGATAATGGAATTACATCAGCACAACAGCAATTGGCAGCATCTGCAAATCCAAATGCGGTCAGTCAAGCGCAATTACGAAAAATGGTATTGCAACAATTGATCGATGAAAAATTAGTTCTGCAGCTAGCAAAACAAGCGAATATTACCGTATCGGATGCACAAGTATCGCAAACGATTCAACATATCGCTGCGGGCAATCACATGACTGTTGCGCAATTGCAAGCGGCACTGAAACAACAAGGCATGAATTATTCAGCGTATCGCAAAATGATTCGTAAACAATTAGTCATTCATCAAGTGGAACAACATGCCGTCGGTCCGCACATACAAATCACCGCACAAGAAAAAAAACAAGCGCTTGCTTCATTCCAATCCGCCATGCAAACCAAGCAGCAATTTCACGTAATTGATATTCTTGCTGATACGAAAAAAGATGCGCAACAAATTCTGGTGCAATTACATAAAGGTGCGAACATCAACACCATTGCACCAAAAACAACGACCGATTTAGGATGGCAAACCGCAAACACATTACCAACGATTTTCGTGCAGCAATTAACGACGATGAAAACGGGTGATATTGCAGGACCGATTCAAGCACCGAATGGTTTTCACGTGATTCAACTAGCGGGCGTGCGCGGACGGGCAACAACACTACCTTCCAAAGCGCAACTACAAAACATGGCGTATGAAATAGCGCTACAAAAAGCGGCGAAAAAGTGGATGGTGAAGTTGAGGAAGACGGCGTACGTTAAAGTGAATTAGTGTGAGTTTGAGATGAAGCCATTCGCACTCACACTCGGCGAACCCGCGGGAATTGGACCCGATATTATTCTGCAATTAGCCGCGAAAAATCCAGATTTATTTTCAAAAGAAAAAATAATTATTATCGGCAATAAACAATTACTGCAAGATCGCGCTGAAAAACTCGACATAAAATGCAATGTTGATCAATTTAATGTTGTTGATATTCGATTATCTGAAAAAGTGATCCCCGGACAACTCAATAAAAATAATGCGCGTTTTGTGATGGATATGCTTACACACGCTGCAGAAAATTGTGTGCAGAAAAAATATGCGGGCATTATTACCGCCCCCATCCACAAAAGTATTTTGAATGACGCTGGATTTTCAATTAAAGGTCACACGGATTTTTTTTCGCAATATACACAATCAAACACCGTGATGATGTTGATGACAGATCGTTTGAAGGTCGCGTTATTAACAGATCATGTGCCGCTACGCGATGTGCCGAATTGCGTGACGGAAAAAAATCTCACGAATGGTTTGAATATTATTATTCAAGATTTTCGTGACAAATTAAAAATAAATAATCCAAAAATTTTGGTGTGTGGATTAAATCCTCACGCGGGTGAAAATGGATATTTGGGCATTGAAGAAAAAAATATCATGATTCCCACATTAGAAAAATTTCGTCAAAATGGTCATGACATTATTGGACCGATCGGTGCTGACGTTGCATTCACCGAGCATTATCTGACGAATGCCGATGTCGTTTTAGCGATGTATCATGATCAAGGATTGCCGATGATTAAATACACGGGTTTTCATGATGCGATTAATGTGACATTGGGATTGCCGTTTGTGCGCACGTCGGTGGATCATGGGACGGCGTTGGATATTGCAGGAAGTGGAAAGGCGAATGTAACGAGCTTGAAGAATGCGATTTTGTTTGCGGGAAATATGCTATGAAACATAAACCCCGCAAACGCTTTGGACAACATTTTTTAATGGATCAAAGTGTTTTAGCCGAAATCATGCAATGTCTCGCATTGCAACCGGATGATCACGTCATTGAGATTGGTCCAGGACAAGGTGCACTGACGAAATATTTATTACGCTTCGTCAATCATCTAGATGTCGTCGAACTTGATCGCGATTTAGTGGTGTTTTTGCGGGAATATTTTGATCCGAAACAATTGACGATTCATTCGGCAGATGCACTGGATTTCCCTTATTCGAGCTTATCAAAATCACCGAGCGATTTACGCATCGTCGGGAATTTGCCGTATAACATTTCCACTCCACTGCTATTCAAATTATTTTCTGACATTGATTGCATCCGCGACATGCATTTTATGCTGCAAAAAGAGGTAGTTTTGCGATTGACAGCAACCGTGGGTACAACAGATTACAGTCGATTAAGTGTGATGTCGCAATATTTCTGCGATAGCGATTATTTATTTACGGTGCCACCCGATGCGTTTGATCCGCCACCGAAAGTAGAATCTGCGGTTGTGCGACTAACGCCAAAAACGCAACACCAATTATCGCCCGAACAATTCAATGTATTTTCGAATGTCGTGAAAGAAGCGTTTAATTATCGCCGCAAAAAATTAGGAAATTGTTTGCGTCGCTTTATCACGCCAGAACAGTTAACTGCACTGGATATTAATCCTAACGCGCGCCCGCAAGATATTTCGGTGGCAGAATTTATTCGCATTAGCAGCAGTGGGAGTGGGAGTGGGAGTGTCAGAGGTATAGTTTATTAATTCATATGTATATTCTCAATTAATTTGGTTATAGTATATTTCAAAATGTTAAATTTTCTCCCACTCCCACTCCCACTAACAAGGATGACTAATCATGACAACCACTCAACTCTACAAACACATCCTTATCGCAACGGATTTATCTGAACACAGCGATTATGTGGCTAAACGTGCAGCATCCATTGCGCACACCATGCGTGCAACGCTCAGTGTGATTCACGTATTAGCACATACACCCGTTGCATATGCGGGTGAATTTTCTATTCCTATCGATGCGGAATTTGAAGCGATACTCGAAAAACAAGCATCCATGCAGCTAGCGAAACTCGGAAAAAAATATGATATTCCCGCAGATCAACAGCATTTAGCACAAGGCTCCGTGAAATTTTCCGTCACAGAATCCGCTGAAAAAATAAAAGCCGATTTAATTGTGGTTGGCACGCATGGCCACACCGGACTCGAGTTATTGCTGGGCTCGCAAGCAAATGGTATTTTGCATGCCGCGAAATGTGATGTGTGGGTGATACATATTAAGTGATCCGTGTCCGGGATCCGTGTCCGTAAAAAACGACCCGGATCCCGGACACGGACACGAATCCAAAACAAAAGGAAATCAAAATGGAAAATCAATCTCTCGAAAACAAACTCATCGAAACTCTGATCGAAGAGCAACGATCAACACGTCGTTGGAAAAACGCGCGATTTTTTACGTGGGTGATTTTATTTTTGTTGTTTATCGTTGCGATGATGTTGCCGGACATGAGCAGCGAACCCAAAACAAACAATGGCAGAGACGATAAAAATTATGTTGCGCTCGTTCGTTTATCGGGAGAAATTTCAGCTAGCAATTCATTTTCTGCAAAAAAAGTGATTCCTGAATTAACACGCGCATTCAAAGATAAAGATGCAAAAGGCGTTGTGTTATTGATTAATTCACCTGGCGGCAGCCCTGTTCAAGCATCATTAATTCACGACAAAATTATGCAATTAAAAGAAAAATATCATAAAGAAGTGATTGTTGTGGGTGAAGACACGCTTGCATCTGGTGCGTATTTAGTTGCATCTGCTGCAGATAAAATTTTTGTGAATCAAGATACGGTTACTGGATCGATCGGCGTGATCATGGAAGGATTCGGCTTTGAAGATGCGATGGCAAAAATTGGCATTACGCGTCGCGTGTTTACAGCGGGTTCACACAAAGATCGTCTCGATCCTTTCGTTGCAACATCACCCGAAGATAAAGCGAAAATTAAAACGGTGTTAGATGCAGTACATCAAGATTTTATCAACGATGTTGAACAAGGTCGTCAAGGTAAATTAACCGGTGACACAAAAGAATTGTTCTCTGGTGATTTCTGGACCGGTACGCAAGCGGTGAAATTAGGTTTGGCGGATGCGACTGCTACGCCATGGGATGCGATGCAGGAAACATTTGGCACGACACATTATCGTGATTACACACCAGAACCGTCGTTCTTTGAAAACGTCATGAAGAATGTATCGATGAAGTTGCCGGTGGGATTGATGTCGCATGTGAAGTTGGAGGAAATAGTGGGAGTGTGAGTGGGAGTGGGAGTGGGAGTGGGAGTGGGAGTGGGAGATGAATTATACACTCCCATTTTTTAAAAATTACAGCGTAATCTAACTAAAATATGAATGTTCTAAACCACACCTCTGATACTCCCACTCCCCCTCCCACTCATACCTACATCATCGGCGACGTGCAAGGATGTTTTGATTCTTTGCAGGCGTTGCTACAAAAAATAAATTTTAATCCCGACAAAGATCAATTAGGCTTTGTCGGTGATCTTGTGAATCGTGGACCACAATCGCTGGAAACATTGCGATTTATACAACAATTAAATAATCCGCTGATTGTGTTAGGTAATCACGATTTGCATTTAATGGCGCTGTATTTTCTGCGCGATAATCCGCAATTTCAATTCAAACATATTTCTCACACGCTAGAAGATATTTTAAATGCACACGATTGCGATGAATTAATTTATTTTTTATTGCAGCAGCCGTTCATGATTCTGAAAAAAGATTTCGCAATGGTGCACGCGGGAATTCCACCGCAATGGTCGATTGAAGCTGCATTTAACGCTGCAAATCAGGCTACAAAAACGATGCGAGCAGATCCTGCCATTTTTTTTAAACATATTTATGGAAATTATCCGAACGCATGGAACGAAACGTTAACTGATTGGGATCGCACGCGATATGTGATTAATGCATTGACGCGCATGCGATTTTGCACATCACAAGGTGAATTGGATTTGGAAAATGCAACATTGATTTCGACAAACGAAAATTATCGCCCCTGGTTTGAGTGGACCATCCCACCGATCGATATTTACTTTGGCCATTGGGCGGCGTTGAATGGTCACAGCACTAATCCGAAGGTTTTCGCACTGGACACCGGTTGCGCCTGGGGAGGTGCTTTAACGGCAATTCGGGTGGAAGATAAGGCAATCTTTAGTCAACTTTTCTCTTCAACTAGTTGATTCCTCGTTTGAGAACTGTCATGATGTTTGTAATGTGGCTGAAATGTATACTATAATTTTGGAAATGGACAACCAACACGCGGAAGGTGGTACACATGAAAAAGAACAAAAAATCATCGGGTTTCTTTATCATTGAAATCTTAATTGTCTTGGTGATCGTTGGAATTTTGATCATCGCGATGATGCCTAACTTTACGACTTACACACAAAGAGCGAAGTTCGTAGACGTGCTTTCAGCGGCCGATGCAGTAAGGCCTTCAGTGGATGCGTGTATTTTGTTTACAGGGACTTTAACGAACTGCAACACTGGATCTTACGGCATTCCAAATACACCAGGTGCGGCTGGTAATTTCCAAAGTTATACGGTTGCCGCTGCTGTCATTTCAGCGAACAGCACTTCAACCTTCGGTACCGCTTCACCGCCCGCTAGCAACTTCACCTACGTTTTGACGCCAACTCAACTGAATGGCGCGGTCACCTGGGCTGCTTCTGGTACTTGTCAAGCACAAGGTCTCTGCTAAAAACCAATCACGCACTATTACTGAGCTCCTTCGGGAGCTCTTTTTTTTTGCGTCACAGCAACTGTACACAATTCACCTCATATACTTTATACTGATGAATAAACAAGCATTTTAGGCGTTTACCATGAGTTTCACAGCGTCGCCACTTTCTCCATTTGCGCAGCACCTTGTTAAAGAGGGTTTGCTGATGGAAGCGCAAGCGCAGGAATTGATGGATCAGGCGCGCGCTGAAGAAACGCCTTTTGCACTGTATTTGGAAAGCAAAAAATGGGTGGCGGCTAGCCCGCTGGCTGAAGCGATATCGCGCTTTTTTGGATTGCCACTGTATAATCTCGACGTGCACCAAACCGATAAAATGCCCATTGAGTTTATGTCACTCGACATCGTTCAAAAAGGCCTTGCGATTCCGTTGCTTCGAAAACAGAACACCTTGATTTTTGGTGTTTCAGATCCTGAACCGATTAACATCAGTGAAATTTCGTTTGCCACCGGCACACAAATCCGGCTGATTATTGTTGAAGCGGATAAATTGCACACGCTGGTCAACGATATGCGTGAAGCGCAAATGGTGGCAGGCCTTGAAAATATCGGTGAAAGTGCGCTCGCCAATCTCGATATCGTTGCTTACGAAGAACCAACCGACGCGATATTAACAACGAATCTCGATGACAAACCGATTGTTTCTTATGTCAATCAACTGTTGCTGGAAGCCATTAAAATCAGAGCGTCTGATATTCACTTTGAACCGTTCGATAAATATTTTCGAATTCGTTTTCGGATCGATGGCATTTTGCATGAAGCATCGCGTTCACCCACGCAAACCGCAAGCGCACTCGTGTCGCGTTTAAAAGTACTTGCGAATTTAGATATTGCCGAACATCGCGTGCCGCAAGATGGTCGATTTAAAATTACGTTATCGCGCGATAAAATTATCGATTTTCGTATCAGCACCTGTCCTACGATTTACGGCGAAAAAGTGGTGTTACGGATTTTAGATCCGGATGCGATTCCACTCGAAATTTCATCGCTCGGTATGGAGACTGCACAAGCAGATATTTATCTCAAAGCGATTCACGAACCACAAGGAATTATTTTAGTAACCGGTCCAACGGGTAGTGGTAAAACGGTGACGCTCTACACTGCATTAAAATTACTAAACTCCATCCAAAAAAATATTTGCACGGTAGAAGATCCGATCGAAATTTATATGACTGGATTAAATCAAGTGCACATGAATGCAAAAACGGGATTAACGTTTGCGAAAGCAATGCGCGCATTTTTACGGCAAGATCCGGATATTATCATGGTCGGTGAAATTCGAGATTTGGAAACGGCTGATATTGCGGTGAAAGCAGCGCAAACTGGGCACATGGTGTTATCCACTTTACACACGAATAATGCACCCATGACGATTATTCGATTAGCGAATATTGGTTTAGCGAGCTACAACATTGCGAGCACGCTCACGCTGATCGTCGCGCAACGATTATTGCGAAAACTCTGCAAACACTGCAAAAAAGAAGTGCATTTTCCACCGGATATTTTAGTACAACAGGGATTTGCTGAAGCAGATACCAACATCACCATTTACGGGCCCGGGCAATGCTCGAAATGCACGAACGGCTACAAAGGTCGCGTTGGGATTTTCGAAATCATGCCCATCTCGGTAAAGATGCGCGAATTAATTTTGCGAAATACGGACATGACACAAATCACTGAGCAAGCGAGAAGCGAAGGCGTAATAAGTTTGCGAGAAGCAGGTATCAATAAAATTAAATCGGGGCTCACCAGCTTAGACGAATTGAATCGCGTGATTAGCATTACAGGGTAAAACAAGTGTCAGTGATCCGTGTCCGTGTCGGTACATTCTGACACGGACACGGATCACTGACACTTGTTTAAATATAGTCATGAATTTTGGAGCAGATGCAGGATAAATGATGAAATCTTTTTTCATGGGAAAATATAGTCCCTACGTTTGGAAGGGCATCAATAAATGGGGACGAAAAGCGAAAGGCATTATTATTGCGGACAGTGATGCCAGCGCTGAAAATGAAGCGCGTCGATTGGGTGTCACTATCCATTATCTTAAAAAACGCGCCTTCTGGACACTGACTGGCAATGCAACCAACAACACAAAAATTCTCGATATCGTATTTCTCATGCGCCAACTCTCAACACTCATTGCCGCGGGTGTGCCACTCGTGCAATCGCTGGAAATTATGTCAACGGGTGCGGACAAAGTAAAATTACGCGCGTTGCTACTCACCATCCGAGATGATATTACCGATGGGAAAACATTTGCAGAAGCGCTGGCGCCTTATCCCCAATTCTTTAATCAACTGATTTGTGGCTTAATTAATGCCGGCGAACAATCTGGTACGCTCGACAAAATGGTAGCCGAAGTAGCCGATTATTTGGAATACCACGAATTTCTCAAAAACCGTGTTAAAAAAGCGCTGTATTATCCGATCACCGTATTTTCTTTCGCGATTTTAGTCTGCGTTGCGATGCTTGTATTTATCGTTCCGCGATTTGAAAAAATTTATGCGTCTTTCAACGCGAAATTGCCGGCATTTACGCTCAAGGTTATCGGGATATCGCACAGTATTAGAGACAACTGGTGGTTAATTTTAATTATCATTGGCATCAGTATTTATACTTTCAAAATATTGAAAGAAAAATCGGATGGGTTTCAAAGAATGCTTGACACAATAACCATCCGAATCATCTTATTTGGACCATTGATGCAAAAAGCGATTATTTCTCGTTTGTGCTCAACATTAGCGATCACATTGGCCGCCGGCATTCCGCTCATTGATGCACTCAGCCGCGCCGCTAAAGTGACCAACAATCAACTCTACTCTGATGCCATTTTGCAAGCACGTGAACAAGTGACGCAAGGTGAATCGATTGCACTCGCACTCCGCGGCTCGCAAATGTTTCCGCCAATGGTTTCTCAAATGGTTGAGATCGGTGAGAAATCAGGATCGTTAGATCAAATGTTCGATAAAGTCGGTCAATATTATCGCGAGCAAGTAAACACTACCGTGGAAGGATTAACAACACTCATCGAACCGTTAATGATTATTTTGGTGGGCGCATTGATCGGTGTGTTTGTGATTGCGATGTATCTGCCCATATTTAATTTGGGGATGGCGGTTAAGTAGTGGGAGTGGGAAAAAAATGATAGCAAACATGAGATCAAAACAAAAAGGATTTAGTGTAATCGAAGTACTCATTGTGCTCGTCCTCATCGGCATTTTAATCCAAATGCTTGCGCCTGTTCTCGGTTCTTATATCGTCAGAAGCAATCGTTCTGATGCGATAAAATCCCTTTCGGCAATGCAAATTGCACAGGAAAAATGGCGATTAAATAGCACGAGTTATGGCACACTCGCGCAAATTTGGACAACGGGTGCTACCAATTCGCTCTCAAAACTTTACGACATGACAGTCACGGTTAACACAACAAACGCTTACACCCTCGTTGCAAATGCACCTGCAGGTTACGCGCAAAATGCCGATGATTCATGTACCACAATGACCATCACCTACGCTAACGGCACAAGCACACAAACACCAACTACTTGCTGGCAATAAAAAAATTGTATTCAGCATCTTTCTAAGAGGTCCATATTTGTGCTCTTTTTTGTGAAAAATTTTAAAAAATTGCTCGACGTACCGATCAAGTACGCCTGCGCATTTTTTAAAATTTTTCGCAAAAAATAGCATCAAATCTGGACCTTCGTGGTATATTCAAAGTTTGATCGCTGATTTATAAGAGAAACATTTTATGGTTAATGAACAACAAGAATTAACGCATCAATTTGCTGATTTAGATGCACTCAAAAATGCCTTCATGTCGTTCGTGCGAGACGGCGGGATTTTTATTCCGACACAAATTCCCTTTCATTTAGGCGATTTCGTTACCGTTCATCTCACGTTACCTGAAAGCGAACAGAAATTCACTTTTAACGGCGAAGTCATTTGGATTACCCCTGCATCGATACAAAATGCGCAACGTCATCAAGGTGTTGGCATTCAATGTAACAATGATGAGGGTGAGGCGTTTCAAAGGGCGGTGCAACAATTGTTTGTTGGGATTAAAAGTGAGGGGGATGATCCGGATACGATGTAGGATCAGGCATCCCCCAGAACTGATTTACGCCAATATTTCTTCTCTATCCTTCGCTTTTATATCCGCTTTTTCAAATTGCATTTTCAAAAATTCATAATGACCTGGCAACTGAGTTTTTAATTCTGCTGCACGCTTTTCAATATCCTGAAACATTTTATTTCCCGCATCCATAATATCGTCGCGATAATTTAATATCGGATATGGATTATTCGGCAAATAACCAACGCCGCATAAAATGCATTGATAATTTGTTTCCGTCCAAAAATTTTGGAAAAGCGATTTAAATGTCGGATATAAATTTTGATTATTAACCGTTGGTCGCTTGATCGGCAAGCCAGATTTGTGTTTATTCAAAATCAATTCCAATGATGCTGGAATTTTAGTTTCATATTTATTGACTTTCCAAAATTCAGAATCTTCGCGTTGCGCTGTTTTAAAATGCATCGCAATGAAATCTTTATTATCATCGACCATATAATTAATTTTTTTATTGAATTTATCACGCAACACAGGATCGATATTTTTTTGCGGAAAACATTTAATTAATTGATACAGTGCGCCATAGATAAAATAAATGGTGGATGATTCCAATGGTTCTAAAAAGCTACTCGCCAAACCAATCGTCACGCAATTTTTTACCCAGGAACGTTCATGTCTACGCGATTGAAATTTAATTGGGCGCATATTCATATTTTCTGCGCGCTTTCCGAAGTGTGCGACTAATTCATCTTGCGCTGCTTGATCACTCGTGAATTGACTCGAATACACATAACCATTACCAGAACGACTATACAATGGAATTTCCCACACCCAACCTGCCTTCAACGCAGTCGCTGTCGTATAGGAACGTATGCCATCTTGTGCTGGATTTTCAGGCAAATTAATAGCGATTGCTCTGTCGGTTAATAAACAATCGGCAAAAGAAACGAGTGGCTCTTTGTAAACTTTATCAATTAAAAATCCTGCAAATCCAGAACAATCAATAAAAAGATCCGCGTGATATTTTTTACCGCTTTGTCCTTCGACACAAGTGATATTGCCCTGTTCGTCTTGGTCGGCAGTCATTAATTTATCAACGACATGTTTAATGCCGAAATTAGGTGGCACATTTAAAATGGGAATTAAATATGCCGATTGGAGAATGCCGCGCGAACAGGGTGGTGATTCTTATTATCATGTGTTTGGTGAAATTCCTTTGATCGATGAGGTGCCGCTTTCTTCAATCTGGATTAAAAATTATTTGGAAGGCAAAACCAAAAA